>MDSZ01246154.1_pt1 | contig 36090 bp, 34 predicted proteins | sample 811201 | NCBI WGS metagenome assembly MDSZ01 (sample SAMN05326647, study PRJNA326480) | marine metagenome | isolation source: seawater | place: Indian Ocean: North | collected 2010
ACCCAGCCCACCATCCCGATATTCTTGTTGGAGGCGGGCCTGTCACCAAAGACCGAAACAGTACCATTCATAGGCTTAAGAATTCCAAGAATCGTCAGCAAAAGAGTTGTCTTTCCGCTGCCGTTCGGCCCAACTAGTCCTACGAATTCGCCCCTTTTTATGTCAATAGAAATTCCATCCAGAACCTCTTCTCCGGATCTACTAACCTTCAGGTCCGTAACACTGAGGATTGTTTCTTCGGATTTATCTCGGGACATCCTTCCATTTTCTCACTATATAGAAAGCCATGAGCCAAAAAGGGCTATCGCAAGGAAAATTATGCCGCTCATTTCCATAAACTTAGTTATTAAATCCATATTCTCACCCTAACTTAGACGTCATTTCATTCAGATTTAGATGGGTTTTGGCGAGAGGAGGTACGGAAACCGAGAATGATGCTGGGTGATGCTTTCTCCCCTCGCCAACGTGAGTATTTAGCACTCTAGAAATGGTAGTCTGGATCACCATATTCACTCCCAAATGTAATACGAGCGTCATTTGGCCGACTAGCAACCAAGGCCGGTCTTGAGACTCTCCAAGCTCTTCCTCATCAGTGAGATGTAGTCGTCGGTAGAGTCCTTTGGAGGTAGTTCCATTGTGTATAGGTACTCTACGCTGACACCGTTTGGCATCGTATCGGATATGGTCTGCTCGACTATGCTGTCTACGGCCGAGACCGACGTGTATTCCTCAACGAAAAGGATCGTTATTCCCTCCTCATTGATCTCCTCGACGGCTTCGGCGATATCAGCAGCTGACGGTTCCCCTTCTGGGTCGAGGCCATGGATTGAAATGAACTTCAGATCGTATCTCTTTGCCATGTAACTGTATGCGTTGTGGTTGGCAATCACCTTGGTGTCGGTGCACGTTGAGTCACTGGGGAGTGTAGTCTGGAATTCAGCATGCAGGCTATCCAGCTGTGCCATGTAGGACTCAGCATTGGCCGTGAAATCGTCCTCTCCACTAGGGAATGCGGCCTTCAGTGCCTCTAGGACTACCTGGGCCTGCTGCTTGAATGCTAATGGGTCTAGCCAGCTGTGAGGGTCGTAATCGACCTCCTCCTCGCCCTCACCGGCTTCCATCTCCTCCTCATCACCGTGCTCGTCATGATGGCCGTGATCGTGAGCTTCGGAACTCTTCTGCACCACTGGCTCTATGTCAGCCCCTGCTGAGTCTTTCAGATAGTGCTGGTCGCGCTCAAACTCGGTTGGGACGTGTTGGGAATAAATTACCACACCAGGCACACCTGCAAAGTATTGCAGGTCCATATTGAACATCGAGTCATCTAAATTGGGTGCGACTTGCAATTCAAAGCATGTACCATTAGCTGAAAATGACGCAGCTTCCATAGTTTGTCCATTTCCAATAGAAATACAATTATCCCCTTCAATCAGTTCCTCTACGCTGCTTTCAGACAAATGAATTGCTTCCTCAGTTAGATTAGGTGTCGGGAATACCACTATCCTCATTGAGGGATCGGCATAATCTCCGTCCACTTTCTGCATTGACCATGTATTGAGTCCACTTACCACCGGGAATACTCCTGCCCACTCGTAGGCCTTAGGGGCGTCGGCTAGAATGTAGAATTCTACGTCCTTGGGGACTGCGAAACCATAGTCGCCCTCTTCCTCTATGTGAACTACCGCATACCCGGGCTCGTGATGAGCCTCCTCACCTGAATCGCCTCCCTCGTCAGAGTGATCTTCTTCCTCGGGGAACGAGAGGCTGTGCGCGTTGTAATCGGCGTGAATCTCAGGGTAGTCGTGATGATCGCCTTCCATCCAGGTATGGCCAGCAGCCTCGCAATCGGCCTCTGTGGACTCGTAGTTCTCGTGGGTTGTGGTGTTGTGGCAGACGCCGTCATGTTCGCCTTCTTCATTCCACATGTGGCCAGCAGCCTCGCAATCGGCCTCTGTGGACTCGTAGTTCTCGTGGGTTGTGGTGTTGTGGCAGACGCCTCCGTGGTCGTCATGGTCGTCATGGTCATCGTCGTGGTCGTCGTGGGCATGGGCATCTGCTCCCTCCTGCGCTACTGGCTCTATGTCAGTCCCCGCTGAGTCCCTCAGGTAGTGCTGGTCGCGCTCGAACTCCGTCGGTACGTGCTGGGCGAAGACCGTAATCCCCGTGAGCCCCGTTGTGTCGATCGTGTAGGTAGAGTCGTCACCAGTTCCGACGTGGAGCTCGAAGCACGAGCCTTCTGCTGCTATGGAGGCGGTGGACTCTCCGTCCTCGACGACTGTGCAAGAGTCTCCTTCGATCATGGTCTCTGCATCTTCCTCAGACGCATGAATTGCTTCCTCGTTGGGAGTTGATGTCGGGATTATAACTATCCTCATTGAGGGATCGGCATAATCTCCCTCGACCTTCTGCATGGACCATGTGTGAGAGTTGTCTGAAACCTCGAACACTCCTGCCCATTCGAAAGCACCAGCGCCATGACCATGGTGGTCATGATGGGCGTGGCCCCCTGGCATCTTCAATACGGCCATGTTGAAATCGTCGTTGTGATCTTCCTCGAACTCCAGTACGTGCTCCCCTTCCTCCATGTGGAATATGGAAATGACTGTGTCAGTCGGGCATCCCTCCGCGTTCTCGATAGTCTCCTCAGCCTCGGCATGATGGTGTCCCTCGTGATCGTGCTCATCTTCTTCTGTATGGTTGTCTTGAGTGTGATTGCTATCCCCATCTTCATGCTCGTCATGACCGAGTGTGGTGCTCTCAAACGGCCCATTGGTTAGAAGGTCGCACAGATCCGAAATCAGAATTGATTCGTAATCCAGTGCGGCCTCCCCGGTAGGCATTGCATGGGTTTGAATCGACGTCGGTGCGTTGTCACCCAGAGAAGAAAGAGCAGTATCTACCCAGGGCTCCAAGTTCAAACCGTGATAGAAGAATATGTCACTTTCCTGCATCCTGACTATATCTGCAGCGGATGGCTCATAGTCATGAACGGGAACGTTAGATGGCGACATCAGTTCCACGTTGATAGTGTCCCCGCCGACAGCGGAGACCAGTTGGCCAACGTGATATGTTGAAACCATGGCGTTTCCTAGTGCTTCATTCTCGTCGTCTTCAGATCTGTCCAGACATCCGGCCAAGCTCGAGAAGAGCATCATCAGGACTGTCATAATCACTGTACTTCGTGCATTCATGAGTCTTACGGCACGTTAATATCTATTTAATTTGAACTATTAAATATGGAAAACATAATTATTATTAATACGTGATGGATCGCCGATTAATGAGTCAGATAATATCCTTCAGTGCCGACAGAGATTTTGCTAAAGATTTCGATGATTTGATCGAAAAATCAGGATACAAAAACCGTAGTAGATTCATCAGGGATGCCTCTTTGTTCTTCGCTGAAATTCAGCAGAGGGGAGAACTATCAGAAATGGAAGCAGAACTGACGATAGAAGGGCATCTGGTCGTATACTACCAGCATGACCATGGGAAGGGCCAGAAATTATTGGATCTCCGTCATTCGGATTTGGTTGAGGTCTCATCATACACCCATAGCAGCCTCAAACACAGCCACGCGTGCGTGGATTTGCTTCAAGTCAAGGGTTCTGCTAGCAACATACGATTTGTTTTAGAGGAACTCCAGAATACTCCCGATGTAGACAAGGTCTCGTTCGTGGTAGCCCCCATGAGGGAATCTGGCTGTTGCTGAGTTTAACCATCCATGCTATATCATTTTCACAATGGATTTTCTTCACAATACCACTAAGTGATTATAACGGCTCCAAAACTCGAAATCATGGATGAGTCATCAGAGGTTTCATTGAAGAAAAGAGTCCTAGCTAGCAATGCATTCCGATCTTTCTTGGTCTTCTCGATATTTCGAGCAATCTACGGAGCAGGGATTCTGGTCATCACATATCTCCTTGCCACAAGCGAAGAGTCTCCCCGTTGGGTTTCAGTCGCATTCCTCCTAACCTCCATGGTCGTATCAAGGGTTATTTTCCGAGCAATAAAGAAGAGCTGGCCGGATTTATTCTCATAGGGACTCGCCGAGTCTCCGCATTATCGTTGTAGCCGACTCAATGCTTTCGATAGTCTCTACACTCTTCCCTGCGGACCAGATATCGGATGATTTAGACCCGCGTGACATCTTCTTCCAACGCCTGAATGACATAATGTTCAACAACCACCTAATCCTATGTCTCAGTCTCCCTGATAGAAGGGTACGGACTAACCATGAGTTATCCCTGCGGTAGCTCTTTGTCTTGATTACCGACACCGGTATCCCCGTCAGCTTCGTTGTCCAATCAATGTCCTCCTCGGTGGCTGAAACTATAGCCTGTTTGTATTCTACTGGCATCGAGCACTCATCAGTTGCAATGAATCTGGTACCCATCTGAACTCCGTCGTATCCTACTTCGAGGGCCAGACTCAACTCCTTCTCACTCCCTATCCCCCCTGCACAAATCAGTGGCAGTCCAAGGTCCGAAAGATTTGAGTACATCTCCTCCATACTATTAGCCCCCAGATGGCCCCCTGCTCTGTCATTCACACAAATTAGACCATCTACACCACACTCTATCCCCTTCTCGGCATGTATCCTAGTCGTGACATCGTGATAGACGAAACCCCCTCTTGAGTGTACCTTCTCGCAGACCCAGTCTGGTTTACCTAGTGACGTCACAAAGAATCTGATTCCCTCGTCTAATGCGATGTCAATCCACTGGGACATCCGCTGCAGGTACTTATCATTGCCCTTTTCAATCAGGGCATTGAATCCAATTGGCTTGTCGGTTTTAGACCTAATATGGCGTATTCCGTCTATCAGGCCCTGATTAAGATCTGGCTTATCGAACCCGTGTACTACGGTCAATGAGACTGGTTGAATGATTGCCATCCCCCCTCCATTCGCTGCTGCGGCTACGAGTTCGGGATTGGAGCATGGATACATTGCACCGCATATAATTGGGAATTCAACGCCGGAATGCTTGATTAGCCTATTTTTCACCATCAAAATCAGAATTTCGGAAGAAAGGAAGAGAAATAACAGTTGATGTCTAGGAGTGTCCCCAGAAATTACTCAAATAGTGCTGTTCGCTGGAGGGAGCATGGTAGACTTCCGACTCAGCGAAGAGCAGGAGATGATACGAGATATGGCTAGGGAATTCTGCGATGAGGAAATTATCCCCAAAGCAGAGGAATGGGACAAGAGCGGGACCTATCCGCTAAAAGCGATTGCAAGGGCCCATGAGTTGGGCTTGCTGAATGTAACCATCCCGGAGAAGTACGGCGGGGCTGGAATGTCTGCAGTCGATGAGATGATCATCTGCGAGGAGCTCTCTAGAGGTGATCCTGGCTTTGGCACCGCTTCATACCACACTATGCTTGCATCATTTCCCGTTCTCACAGGAGGTACTGAGGAGCAGAAGAAAGAATACTTGGGAAGGGTATGCTCTGGGAAGCTAGCTGCATATTGCGTAACCGAACCGGATGCTGGTTCGGATGTACAGTCCCTCAAGACCGAGGCTATCAGAGATGGTGATAATTATATCCTCAACGGGAGCAAGGCATGGATTTCAGGAGCAGGATATGCAGACTGGTTCTTCGTCCTCGCTTACACGAATAAGCAAGCAGGATATGGTGGCCTAAGCGGTTTCATTGTAGATGCGGACTCCCCAGGAATCGAGCTTGGCAAGAAGGAAGAGAACATGGGGCAGAGATGCTCTGACACCAGAGGAGTGAATTTCACCGACGTAAGAGTGCCCGCATCGAATTTAGTAGGTGGAGTCGAGAATGGTGGATGGATGAATGCAATGAAGGCCTTTGATCACTCCAGACCCGCAGTTGCAGCAGCCGCGGTCGGAAATGCTAGAGGAGCTATGGAGGAAGCTTGGGCGTATGCCAAAGAGAGGAAGACCTTCGGAAAGCCCATTTCCAAGCATCAGTCGATCTCTTTCATACTTGCGGACATGGCAACCAAGATAGAGGCCGCAAGACTCCTCACTCTCAGTGCAGCTAATTCTCTAGACTTGGAGGAAAGAGCGACTTTGAAGTCAGCGCATGCCAAAAGATTCGCTGCGGATATTTGCATGGAAGTGACCACTGACGCTGTACAGGTTCTTGGAGGGTATGGATACTCGGAGGAATACCCGGTGGCAAGAAGAATGAGGGGCGCGAAAATATATCAGATATTCGAAGGGACTAGCCAAATCCAGAGAATGATCATCAGCAGGGAGATGGAAGGTCGTTTCTAGTAGGTTCCATTCCTCTGCCTCAAGGCCTCGGCAGCTACTACCGCTACCGGAGCTTGGAGATTGTAGGACGGTACAAAACCCGTCATTGGAACTCTAATCACAGAATCTGATTTACTTAGAATCGGCTCTGGTATTCCGTCGCGTTCACCGCCGACGACTAGAAGGACGTCACCAGTAAGATCCTCTTCCCATGGCATCTTTCCACCGCTGTCCTCTAATGAGATTATTCTGAATCCTGATTCTGAGGCCCTACTGACTATCTCTTCACCCTTTACCCAATGTACTGGCATGAATCTATGTGCCTTCATAGATGCCCTCTTAGCAGCTTTCTTTTGGCTGTGACTTAGTTCACCATCCACGAAAACAGCATTAGCCCCACTTACTTCTGCGGTTCTAATAGTGAATCCGATATTGACAGGATAACTTGCCCCAGCAATAAGCCAAGAGACACCGCCTTTCTTCAGAATTTGGCCGATATTAGCATTGGGATCCCTACCCACCAATGCAAGTATAGGTGGCGGGATATCTCCATTGTTCCTCCTAGACATACGCCACATATCTTTTTTCGAAGCTTCTCGAACTTGGATTCCTCGTTTTTCTGCTTCATTGCGTAAATCTATGGCCTCAGAATCTTGGGAGCCTCGCAGAAAAAGGATCAGTTCTACTTCCTCCGACTCAAGAGCCTTGGAAACCTCGTCCGGACCGCATCTTTGCACTACTCCGGCTGTGGGTTCGGATTATTCTTCTTTCCGTGGTCGATACTCGAAGATATCGAAGAATTGGATTTATCACTGCCCCTCTTCGGTGGACTGTCATGAAAATCACCAAACAGTTAGTTCTCAAGTTTACCTTGATATGTGGCCCATTGGTTCTTGCTTCCTATGTTTACGGAGTTTCCCATGTAGAGAATCCTATGGAATTGTGGGGGGGAATACCTCCGTCATGGAGAGTATACATCATCCCATTCATGTTCATTGCAGCCCTAGGATTCATAATCTACTGGTATGTTATTTTTTTCCAATTCGATGATATTTCATTTGAATCGCTTAGGTGGCCATGGAAAGTCTCCGATGGCAATGGAGCAACTAGGCTGTTAATCGCTTACGCTCTTATTCTGATTCCATCAGCACTGTGGATTGAGAGCACAATTTTTCACTTGGAGAATGATTTCTCCTGGACTCCAGTCCTGGTCGTAGGGACATTGTTTCTAACCTCCATTGGCAATGTGATGCTAGGACTTCTCGCATTTTCTTCCTATCGAGACGGTGTGACCGGATCGTCGCTTATGATTGCTGGAGCAGTAATGTTAGGAATCCAATGTATTCTGAATGATTTTATAATTTGGGTTTACAAATTTCCGTGGTGAATTTAACTAACATCACAGACAATATTATTCCATGCTTCTCGTGGCATAAATGTGAATTCAGCATGGTTGATTGCGGGCTCGTATTTCTTAGGAATGGTTCTTTTTGCGATTTGGGCTAGGAAAGATCTTGGTAAGGACGATGAGTCGTACTATCTGGCAAAGAGAAGCTTGAGTGGGCCCGTTCTTCTTGTAACAATGGCAGCAACAAATTTCAGTGCCTTCACTGTCTATGGGTCCAGTGGAGCATCATATAGAATTGGACTTTCTTTCCTGCCAATAATGGCTTTTGGGACGGGATTCATGGCAGTTGCAATGTATTTCTTGGGAAAGAAGGTCCGATTACGCTCGATTGAGACAGGGGCGATTACTGCGCCAGAGATGATTGCTGGAAGGACTGGTTCGAGAAACGCTCAAGTCTCCATGGCATCAGTCTTGGTCCTAGCGACTATCCCGTATTTGGCCCTTCAACCCAGAGCTGCTGGGATTGTGGTTTCTTCACTTTTCGGAGGCCCTGAGTGGGTGGGGGCAGTTACAATTACAGCACTGGTTGTTGCATACACCCTTACTGGCGGCCTCAAAGCAGTAATTAGGACAGATGTGGTTCAGGGAGTAATTGCCTTAGGTTTACTATGGCTGGGGCTGGCAATAGTGGTCAATGATTCTGGAGGGCTCAGCTCTGTTATGGCTACTATATCTTCGTCTGAAGATACTGCAGGGCTTCTGAGTAGGACAGGAAATTACACCCTACTAATCTGGACTAGCACCATGATTCTCTGGCTATTCGCGGATCCCATGTTTCCTCAGCTGTACCAAAGACTCTGTGCAGCTGAGAGTGACGAGTCAATTGGTCGGATGGCGACTTTTTATCCAACTGTAGCATGGCTTGCATTCCTCCCTCCCATATTGATTGGGACAATTGGTCACATATACCATCCCGGACTAGATAGAAGCGGAGGAGACAATATCCTTCCGACACTGATCCTCGAGGTTGGGGGGGAATGGTTCGGCGGACTTGTATTAGTAGCTGGTTTAGCTGCATTGATGTCCACGATGGACTCTCAGCTGCTGGCTACTGGTTCATTGGTGACTAGAGACCTTCTAACAAGTGTCTCGGATAATAAATGGGGAAGAGAATTGGTTATTGTTTCTCTTTCCATTTTGGGACTCCTGCTCTCGCTTTGGTCTGATCTTTCGATTCTAGATCTGGGTTTACTCGCATTTTCTATGTACGCTGTGATGTTCCCCTCCGTCTTCTTAGTTGCGAACTGGGATTCTGTGGATGGTAGGGCAGTTATCTCTTCAATCATAGCTGGAGAAGCTATCGTGATACTGGCAGTTTTCTCTCCTGAGTCTTTTGATGGTTGGTGGATCAGGCCGGAGGGAGGGGCGATGCCTACTGTAGTAATTCCATCAATAGTGGCTTCTATTGTGGCCCTAGTAGCGGCACAATGGTATTTCAATAAGGGCCCTGGATTCTTTGGGTCGATGGAAATTAAATGGGGAGCTCTGATCCCTGTAATCCCATTTATTGTGATTTTTACCTTAGCTCAAGACTTTTGGTGGTGGGATAATTCCAGTAATTTCGCTTTGGGGCTGCCGGTTTGGATTTGGTGGTCGGCGGCTCTATCTATAGTCCAAACAGCAGTAATGGCTAGAATTGTACAATTAGATACCCAAAGATAGGGAAGTCGGTTATCCGTTAGAGTCAAGTCTGTTGTTCTCTCGATAGGTTCATGGGCGTGGCGCGAGCAATGCTATTCGGAACTCTAGCTATTATTCCGGGAATGTTGTTGGCTCTCGCAGGACATCTACTTACGGGAAGTCCGGATGATTGGAGTAACCTGGGATGGTTGTCTTGTTATCTTCCATTTTTCGGATGCGTGGGAATAGGGGTTTACATTGGGTTCAGAGATGATGGAGTCACCTCCATTGAGGAGGCTTGATCTTGCGACGATCGGAGAAAGCGGAAGTGATAGGAAGGAAGCTCGATGATCTCTATCCTGACACCCCGGTCCCACTTGATCACAGTGATCCATATACTCTTCTAGTTGCAGTGATGTTGTCCGCACAGACCACTGACAAGAAGGTCAATGAGGTGACGCCTGCCCTCTTCAAAATTGCTGACTCCCCTGAAAAAATGGTTAGACTTTCTGTTGATGAAATCAAGCAAATTATTCGAGAAATCGGGTTAGCTCCGACTAAGGCCAGGAATCTGCGAAAGATGGCGGAGCAGATTATCGCTGATGGTGGAGCCATTAGGCCAGACTGGGATTTTCTGGAGTCTTTAGCCGGAGTGGGGCATAAGACAGCAGGTGTGGTCATGTCTCAGGCATTTGGCATTCCTGCCTTCCCCGTCGATACACATATCCATAGATTAGCTGCAAGATGGGGTCTTTCGGACGGTAGAAACGTCATAAAAACTGAGAGAGACTTGAAGAGGGTTTTTCCTGAGGAATCTTGGAATAGAAGGCACCTTCAGATGATTTTCTTCGGAAGAGAGTATTGCCCTTCACTAAGGCACGATTTGACTGCCTGTCCAATCTGCTCATGGGCCGCTACTAAAAAGAGAGTCTGGGAAGAGATGGGTGTTGGCTGATGGATGTCTTCTCGGGAAGAATTTCTTCCTCTGGATTCTCTTCAGGAGATAGGATCGTAATAGGTGACTGGGAGGATTCCCCCCTGGGTAGTTTCACAAATATCATGCTGGCTAGGCCAGATGGTTCCAGAGTTCTAATTTCTCCCTCGGAGAAGCATGCTGAGTACGTGTCCAAACTATACAATTTCGAGGAAGTAAGAATTCTGGATTTAGTGGTTACCAGAGATAAAAAAAGCATTCAAATCGAGGGAACGGGGTTATGCGTCAAGATGTCTTGGGGAGTGGCACTTGCAATGCCCATCTGGAGGCCTTTGTGGTTCATTGCAACGGTAGAGAATTTATTCGCAAAAATTCTGTACGGGACCAAGACATATGGCCTGACCAAGAATGGCAGAAGGGAATGGTACTCAATTAGATCGATTTCGAGGGTCTCAACTACAGAGGCTCTTTTTGATGGGAAAAATTTCGGTGATAGCGAAGAGTTCGAAATTTCTGCATGTTTTGGTTTTAGTGATCCACCAAGAAAGCCGTCTTCTGTTTCTCTGAAGTCTTACATTGACTAATGGTAGCCTTCATGAGTCATGTTCCACCCGAGGGGTCATGACCAATGTGGAACTAACAGCTGGAGATGACGCACCGGAGTTTGAGGCGGAGATTTCCGATGGCTCTACTGTGACACTCTCGGAGTTGCTCTCTTCGGGAAAGAAAGTCATCCTATACTTCTATCCCAGAGACAACACTCCAGGATGCACAACACAGGCTTGTGACTTCAGAGACAACTTTGGTAGACTGGAAGGAAGTGGATGGACGGTGATTGGCGTATCTACTGATGGTGCCAATTCTCATAATAAATTCATACAGAAACATGAGTTGCCATTCGAACTAATTGTTGATGAAGATGCGGTACTGCATGAGAAATTTGGCACCTGGAGAGAAAAGAGCATGTACGGAAAGACATACATGGGCACACTTAGATCAACATTTGCTATTGCTTCAGATGGAAAGCTAGAATGGGTAGGCTATGGAGTGAAAACTAAGGGGCATGTGGATTCGCTGATTGATGCTTTGAAGGTAGAGTGAAATGGATACTAGCGATTATAGAAATCTGGTTGCGAAGTTTCTAGAAAAGTGCGTACGATATGCCAATGACTCGATAACGAGGAAGGAATCTAGGGGGGAAGAGCCTGAGGAGATTTCGAAGTGGATCACGTATCGTGATTTTACAGAGCACGCCCTAATGGAAGTTCGAAATGGCGATCTAGACAGTTGGCTCGAAGAAGAGTGATTTCTGGTTAATTCTGAATCGCCCAATCAGATGATGAGGTTCCCAATTTATGCTTCTGAGTGTCTACTCTCATCCTAGAACCGGCTATCATCAAAAGGGAGTCGTCCTCATTCAGGGCGAACACTGGGAGTCCTGTTCTTTCGCCCAATTCCTCCACCCTCCTTGAACAGACAGACTGCTGGCTTGGCATGTGGTTGAGAGACTTTAGATCTACAATTACCATATCTCCCATAGAGAGATTTCCCTCGATTCCCTCTAGATGTAATCGATGGAGTCCGTCTGGTTGCATATACAGCACTCTTCTAGAGGGCCTTTCCGAAATTCTCTCAGTCCTGTCGGACCATCTAGACTCGCCGAGATCGTGAAACTTATTTCCCGGCTTCGGCCCGGGTTCAGTCGCACCCAAGATGCCGCCGCCCCTATCCTTGGGAGTAGCATTCGGATTTGGCAAACCTAGAAGCCGGAACAGGTTGACCACGGCCCTCCGGAAGACTACTCCTCAAAGAGTGCTTCTATGTCTTCCAGATCTAGCGGGGCTTTTACCTCTTCCAGATCGGGCGCCGAAGGGATGTCCTGAGCGTCGTTTGAAGTCATTTTTTTATCGTTTAGCTCCTCCAAGACTCCTTCCAAGTTTGCTAATATTTGGTCATCTGATTTCGGCAAGGGAGTTTCAGAGTGGTAACTCTCCGAGGTTTGATTTCCTTCTCGAGGCCCGGGATTGTCGAAAGCTGCATCCATATCAATCGATTCTTCATTCTTGGTTGATTCCATAGTTTTAGAATGATTCCTAATAGAAAAACGATATACTGCTAGAATAAATAGTAAAGAAGCTATTGAGATTGGAATTAGATTGGACATCAGACTTTCCGAGAAGCTAGCAGGAGGGTCGGCGACCTGTAAGTCCATGGTAACAGAGTGGCTGGAACTGTCATCGACTACAGTCAGTTTGACCCTCTTTAGACCTCCGGAGACATAAGTGAATTCGATCCACCTCCCCGAGAAGTCCACATCGTTAGAGGGGTCACCGTCTCCATCGGAGTCGTCCATTATATCGATATCCCAATTGAAAATCAGGGAGTCCATATCAAGCTCCGAGTCTATTGTCCCATTTGCCGAGAGGATTGTAGCAGCGCCTGCAGATGGATTTGGAGTTGTGACAGATGCCAGCGCCTGAGGGGGGGTGTTGACGACATCGAATGTGAACTCCAATGAGTCCGTTTCTCCATCATCGTCAGAAGTGAAGAAGATAATTGAATCAGGGGATGAGTGTGAGTCTGGCCATGAGTGAGTCAAAACTCTTGAATTTTGGTCGCAGTCATTTCTTTCATCCCCATCTAAATCGGAATCAGTCAATGGATCCAAATCATAACAGAAGACTAAGTCTTCAATATCATTTTCTGTATCTGTTACTAGGGGGTCAATCGTGAACTCCTCATCTTCTTCCAGTTCTCCGATAGATGTTGTCATGGGAGAGATAATCGGGGGTAAATTTTCAACAAATATGGGAATCAATTCCAGATTGGTACTGGCCCCATCATTATCAAAGACCTGCAATGTCGCTAGATGCATGCCAGAAGTATTGTACCTAATTCCCGATATTACACTGATTGTACCAGTAGATGAAAAGTTGAGGTCGGGGTAGTCTTCTGCGTCGGGTTTCCAAAAATAAGTCAATGACTCCACATCGTTCTCAGAATCTTCAGCCTGGCCCCAGAACGTCAATTCGTCGCCCTCATTGGCCGTGAAGAAGTTTCGATCATTTCTGAAGAGTCGCTCTTCACCATTGTATATCTCAATAGTTGGGTTACTGGGTGCGATATTGTTCACAATTACTGAATGGTTTGCAACTGTTGTTTCGCCGTCATCATCAGTAGCAATTATCTCGATTGAGAAAACTCCCTCTGATGATGGTGAAACAGTACAAGTTTGGCCAATCCTACCTTCAAAACAATCCCCTCCCCATAGGAGGGTGACTGAAGCTTCGGGATTAGAGGTATCATTGTCAAATAGCTCTAGAATTCTGAAGGTAATTTGATCGTCGACAAGAGCTTCACTTTCATCGGAACCGATAGAAATTATCGGTGGACGATTGTGGATCAAAACCGTAGTTGTCAGTGAAGAAGAGTCTCCTTCTTCGTCTGAAACAAAAAGAGTGACAGAGTACTCCCCATCATCACTCCATGACCAAATGGAGGAGCAATTATCAGCTGGAATATTTATCAATTCTCCATCAGTACCTTCGATGAGGAACTGGCAGAATATTTCGCCACCATCTGGATCATTAGAGTTCGCTCCATCGAAGATGACTTCATCCCGCGTCATAGCTTCTGAAGGGAATGAGATTTCAACCTCGGGGAGAGCACCGATAAACAATACAAGAGACCCTTGGTTGTTTGAGCGGTTTCCGTCCTGTTCAATTTCATCAAATGGGTCTACTTCGAAGTAGATATACACGTTGCCCGTTGATTGGGACATTGGTATTGTCCAGTTCAACTCGATCCTCGATTCTTGTAGGCTACTTAGGGGAGGTATCGCCCCTGATACCTCGCCCCCTCCCGGGACATTGACGCTAATTGTAGAGGCAGGGGACTGTATGAGGCCTCTATTCTGCACAGGAAACGAGAATGTCAACACATCACCTGATACTGCAGTGAATCCAGAATTGGGATCTAGGATGGTGGATTCAGCGCTCGATGTCCTATTCCTGAGTACAGTTACTCCCGAAGACCTTGCTGATAGATCGATCTCATGGACCTCAGAGTCAATTACCAAAGTTGAAGCTCCCAGAAAGCTTGCTGATTGCGACCATACAATCAGACCGTGGCTACCCAACTCTCCTTCGCCAACTGAGTCATCAGGCTTATTTCCTGAGTCGAAAATCAGATGGCAGGTGCCATTCTGGTCGGTGGTTAGATTCTGGAAAAATTGCTCGGACTCATACCTAAACTGGATACTATCGCCGGCTATAGGCTGTCCTTGATCCGTAGCGTTGATCCAAGCCGAAATCTGAATTCCGGTTGGCGATAGGGGATATTCCACTTCCACTGTCAAAATCTTGTTTCGGGTAACTGGCTGGTAGCTAACAAGTTCGTGAACTGCGAGAAAACCAAATGCTTGCGTCAACGAGCTTTTCACCTCACCTCTGACTTCAGGGCAATACCAATTGTAACCTATCTCGTCTCCTTCAGAGTCGTAAGATGTCACATTGTATGAGTGATAGCAACTTGGAAAAGGCACTCCTGAGCTACCCTGGCTTATTACGGACCAACTAGTACTGTTAGAGTCGTTTGTATCATCAGGAATATCCACATAATTACTGGAACCACTATACTCTGTTTCCTGGGCATAGTCCATTTGCCAAGTCTCACCTACTGAAATTGGGAAATCGTAGTTCTCTAATGGGGGATAATATGAATTTTCAACAGAAAGGATTCCTATAGTTTGATTTAGCCAGCTCCAATCCACACAGGTCCCGAAAACTGATGGCCAGAAGTAGACATTTACCTCCGCTTCCTGAGAGAATGTGGATAAATCTGAGACTCTGATTATCTCCGTTGTCACCATATCTACGAACAGACAGCCATCAGTACCATCGATAGAAATTATTCCTCCTGAATCATAATTTCCTGCGGATACCACTCGGTAGACCATGGTTTCATTTCCTGAAATGTTTGTCAGAAAAATTTCTTCCACCGTTCTATCCAGTGTCCCCTGGAGAGTTTCAACGTTGGTAGAAACGCCTGAGTCTGATACAAAATCTCCTACGTCCAGGTATCCTTCATACATCCAGTTATCATTGACCCTCCAATCGGGTAGTTCAGTGATGGCAATATTCCTAGGACTCGCTAGACTATGGTCTGGAGTACTGGAAAATTCTGAAGTTTCAAGATATTCTACTGCCAATGAAAGAGGAGCGCTGATGATTACAGCGATCAACAGGTAAGCTCTGTTGGAGGGGTTACCCATGCAATGGCATGGCCATCTGCTCAATAACGTTAGTCAGCGAATTATAGAAGATCTGCTAGCTCGTCTTTGATCTGCTCTACAGCTTCCAGAATCTCATCTTTGTGCCTGGCTCCTGTGATCACCATCTTTCCACTACCAAAAATAAGACAAACTACTCTTGGATAATCCAATCTATAAATTAGGCCTGGAAACTGCTCAGGTTCATATTCCACTTTATCGAATGGTAAATGGAATGTCAGATTGTTCAGGTTTAGCTTTCTGGGCAGAGCTGCAAGCGGTTCTCCCTTCAGAATGCCTCTAATCCTCGGATCTTCATTTTCCACTTCTTCATCGGTAGCAGCCCTTATTCCGCTTCCTTCATCGATAACCTTTGTGTTAATATCGTCCATCTTGGCAACCTCCCCGTAATCTTCTGGGTAGAATAGAGAGTATGTTGCTACCATGTTCTGAACTTCGATCTCAACGTCCTTCAGCTCCCATGTCTCAATGCCAGCATCCCTCAAATCTCCAATCATCCTTTCAATGCCTGTTTGGATGTTGTCCTCATTTTTCCCGCCTGTACAAACAGCTCTTCCTGATCTGAACATCAGTATCGCTAGCTTTGGGTCAACTACCCTGTATACGACTCCGGGGAATTGTTCTGGTTCATATTCGCAATTTAACTGGATTGCAATATCTGGAAGATCAAGTTCCTCCGCAACTCTGGTAGAAGCTACTACATTGACTACAGTTAGTCTTTCTTCATCGGTTAGCATGTAGTGGGCGACAAATTCCTGCTTATAAATCGTTATATAAATCGATTCTACTAATTTGATTATTATTTTCAAAGAGTCAGAGTGCTCGAACTCCTTCTGTACCGAGCCTAGTGATTAATGGGGTACCCCCTGATATCTCAATTGCCTCAGCCACTCTTGAAGGATCATTTGTCAGGGATACCATACATCCTCCGCCACCTGCACCAGTCAATTTTGATCCTAGAGAATGAGGCCTTGCTGCCTCCACCATTCGATCTAATTTTGGAGTGCTTACCTCCAAATTTCGTAACCTCTCATGGCAAGCATCCATGGCTAGGCCGAGCCCGTCAAGATTTCCGACAGACAAAGCGGTTAGTCCTGCTGTTGTTATCTTTGAAATCGATTCCATTTCTGAAATCATCTCGGGGTTGTTTGAGATGAGGTTTGCGACCTTTGCGACCATCTTCCCTGTTGGAGAAGTATCGCCTGAAAAACCGATGACTAAGAATGCATCATTCATACTAGAGGGTATTGATATGGTATTAACTGCCCATTCTCTATTGCCCTCAGGAGTAGTCAAACTAGTATCGAAAACATGGATCGTCCCGGGCACCCTATCTCCCGACACTACTACGCAACCCCCTAACGCACTAGTTGACGAGTCTGTTGGACTGGCTCTTCCCTTCTGAGCAAAGGCTTCAGCAGAATGAGCCATTTTCGCTAATTTGACCTGGTCAAGTTTAGAATCGGGATTAATATGCAAATGCAATGCTGCAGCTAGTGCGTTGGATAATGCCGCTGAGGATCCCATTCCAGCGGCTGAAAATAGATTACTCTCTATATCTATCTTCAAAGGAGGTCCTTCATACTGGAACACATTGTGAATGATATGTTCGATGTGTGGATGCCTGGAGGGTTCGAATCTTTTCCCTTCCAGAGTCCAATCTGAAGATTCAGTGACACTTGCTGTGACTCCTTGGTCTATAGCTACGGCAACTGCGGGGTGGCCGAAGACAACGGCATGTTCTCCAAAAAGTATGCACTTTCCGGGCGCGAATGCTTTCGCCATGTTTGTTGGCCACTGAAATAGGACATGAGTGTTGGCCTAAATAGCGGTTGTTTCAAGGTCTTATTGGTAATCGGAAGCATGTCAGCAGGTCTGACTGAGGCGCCCCCATGAAACATCCACTTCTACAAACTTATGGCCCCTTAGATGGTTGGATGATTCTTCTAGTAATGGGGTCAGTCTCCATTGGCTTCTTTGTATATCAAGTACAGAAGGCAACAAGACTAGTCCTAGTTGGCGCCAAAGACTCTAGGTTTGACTCATGGATTCCTAGAATTAAGGAGTTCATTATTGGATGGCTTGGCCAGAAAAAGGTGCTGAGGGACAGAGTCGCAGGAACAATGCACGTGCTAATGTTCTGGGGTTTTCTGATGCTAGCCTCGGACATGCTAGATCTAGCGACTGCAAACTCATTCTCTGGTAGGGTTCTGCCAGAACTGCTTGTGGGCCCGTGGAATGGCATGGTGGAGCTTGGTTACACCATGGCCCTAATTGGTTGTGTTTCAGCACTGATTAGGAGGGTCTTATTCACTCCAGAGAAGCTGAAGGGGAAGTCCCAGCTCGAAGGAAATGTTATCCTTTTACTGATTTTTACAATTACTTCGACTTCTTTCATGATAGAGTCCAAGGAGGATCCTAGTAGTTTTTGGGAGCCAATTGGATACATGTTCTACGAATATGGATTGTCCGATGCGACTGTCGTTCTGGCTTATTGGCTACATATGTTGGCGATATCTGTATTCCTCTTCCTAATTCCACTCTCAAAGCATATGCACTTGGTAATGGCAGTACCTAACGTATTCTTTCACGACACAGGACCAAGTGCTAAGATGCGTCCTCTGGCAGTTGGCGATGATGGTAAAGCAGTACCCTTGGATGAGTTGGATATAGATTCCTTTGGTGTGAGCTCTTATGATCAATACACGTGGAGACAGCTGATTGATGGGTGGTCTTGTACTTCCTGTGCAAGGTGCCAAGATGTTTGTCCCGCATATGCATCTGGTAAGGGGCTCAATCCTATGCAAGTCATACACGATGTTAGGGACTATGCCAATGAGCATGCTCCAATCTTGCTCTCTGGAGAAAAACCGGAAGAAACGATGATGGAGAGGATTACCGATGAAGCAGTCTGGGCGTGTACTACTTGCAATGCTTGTGTGGACGTTTGTCCCCTTTACATAGAGCATGTGCCTAAGCTCACTGATCTTAGAAGAAATGCAATGATGGAGACAATGGAGTATCCTGATATCCTCAATACTGCGATGGCAAACATCGAATCAGCATCTAATCCATACGGATTTGGAGATCATGAGAGAGCAGACTGGGCATCAGATTTGGATGTAAAGATTGGAGAGCCTGCGGAATATATCTACTTTGTCGGATGTGCAGCCAGCTTTGATGAAAGAAATCAAAAAGTGGCTAGATCCACCATATCCCTACTGAAAGAAGCTGGTTTAGATGTAGGGATACTTGGGATGCAGGAGGGTTGTTCTGGGGATCCGGCGCGCAGAGCAGGTAATGAGTACCTCTTCCAGATGCTTGCGGAAACAAACATGATGACGTTTCAAGAGCTTGGAGTCAAGCGAATAATTGCTTCTTGTCCGCACTGTTTTCACACACTAGGAAAGGAGTATGCCGATTATGGCGGTGATGAACTCGAGGTTTTCCATCATTCCGAGATACTAGCCAAATTACAGGAAGAGGGTCGTTTACCTGAGGTAGAAAAGAACGGACGGAGTGTGACGTTCCACGATCCGTGTTACCTTGGCAGAATAGGTGGAATTGTCGAGGAGCCAAGGAGCGTTATCGGAGGAGTTGATGTCGAGACTGAAAAGAGTGGCAGAGATTCTTTCTGCTGCGGAGCAGGTGGAGCTCAGATGTGGATGGAGGAAGATGCTGACAAAAGAGTCAACGTGATTCGTGCAAAGGAGCTTTCTGAAACAGGCTGCGATACTGTTGCAGTAGGTTGTCCGTTCTGCTCCATAATGGTCAAAGACGGTCTTGATGCGGTAGGGGCAGATATGGAAGTGATGGATGTAGCCGAGATACTTTGGGAGCAGATTGTTGCCAAGGATAATGAGATTCAAGAGGCTATCTCAGAGAATCAGTGATAGAAAATATGAACCATACCAATAGAGACCATGATAAGCGATAAGTTCTGGCCTTGGGTATGGGAGATGGATTCACCTTTCTAGGGATGACTGTGCCAAAGATAGCGATTATTAATGGTGGAATTCTAGTTCTTTGGGGCATACTGTCTTACTTTATTCAAGATGCAGATCCTCGTTCAATTACTGCATTAATTCCCGCCTTCATTGGCTTCCCAATGGTGGTTCTAGGAGTCCTCTCCACGCTGAACGAAGAAAATAAGCATCACTACATGCACGCATCAATGTTACTAGCATTAGCAATGATATTGGGTGGCATCAGAGTCTTTTTCTCGGATTTGTCCACCTTGGCAACGGTTTCCCACCTTCTACTGATACTCTCAGGAGCTTCATTCATTTTTGTGGGGATTAAATCTTTCAGGCACGCTAGGATGCAAAGAGAGAACCTGGTGGAAACACAATGAGGCCAGTGATTGGAATCACATGCTTTTTGAGAGATGCTTCTTATGGGGAATGGAATAGTCATGCGGCAATACTTCCATCAGATTATCTATCAAAAGTCGATGAGTCTGGTGGTACGCCCCTCATAATTCCACCATTAGGGGATATGACTGAGGTTATGGGGCAATTAGACGGTTTGATTATCTCAGGGGGACCAGATATAGATCCAGTAAATTATTCTCAGGATCCAGATGAGCATACCTCTGACTTCGATCGGAATCAGGATGAGGCAGAGATGGTCTTAATCGAATATGCTATCAAAAATGACATTCCGATTCTGGGCATCTGTAGAGGGATGCAGATTCTTAGCGTCGCACATGGAGGTCACCTTCACCAGCACCTAGATAGCACTCCAGGGCACGAGAAGCATGGTGGTTACTTTGGAGATACTTCTAATCATGGTGTGAAAGTGGTTAAAGGATCAAAGCTGGAGAGAATAATGGGCGATCAAATCGAAGTTAACTCGGCCCACCATCAGGGTGTTGCTAATCCTGGAAGCCTCAAGGTTTCAGCGATCGCCGAACATGACGGATTAATCGAAGCGGTAGAGAGAGAGGACAAGAAATTCTGCATCGGAGTCCAGTGGCATCCAGAAAGAAAGGGGCATGATTTACTATTTTCTGCACTAATTGAAGCGGCGAGGGGTTGATGGCCAAAGCATCGTGTCAGAGGCGACATGGCGATCAGGATTTACGATACGAGGACCAGATCGAAGAGAGAGCTTGTCCCCCTAGAAGAGGGAAAAGTTGGCCTGTATGCATGTGGCATTACCCCATACTCTCCCAGCCATATTGGCCATGCTAGGCAGGCAATTTCATTCGATATCATTGTAAGATGGCTCAGAAATAGAGGTTTTCAGGTCAATTACATAACTAATTTCACAGATGTGGATGATAAGATTATTTCAGTTGCTAACGGTGAAGGAGTGGACTACCTAGAAGTGGCTGATAGGAATATTGACGACTATTTCAGATGTATGGACTCACTTAACGTAATCAGAGCTGATGCTTATCCAAGGGTCACAGAGACAATTCCAGAAATCATTGAGATGATCACACAACTAATGGACAATGGGCACGCTTACGAAGCTGATGATGGCGTTTATTTCGAGATCGATACTTCTCCGGAAAAATATGGCCTGCTAACTGGGCAGACCTTGGATATGGTCAGAGCAGGAGCAGGTGGGAGGGTTTCCAAGACAGGGGCAGGTAAGAGGGACCACAGAGACTTTGCTCTTTGGAAATTAGCGAAAGTTGGAGAGCCTGCATGGGAAAGTCCCTGGGGCGAGGGTAGGCCTGGATGGCACATTGAGTGCTCAGCAATGTCACTTAAGCACCTAGGAGAGAGGTTTGACATCCATGGAGGAGGTTCAGACCTGATTTTTCCCCACCACGAGGCTGAGATCTTTCAATCTGAATGCTGTCTTGGGCATGAACCAGTAGTACAGTATTGGGTCCACAATGGGATGATCAACGTGAATGGAGAAAAGATGAGCAAGTCACTTGGGAACTTCTGGACCATCTCGGATGCACTTGGCAAAGTTGATCCGTTAATTCTTAGGTATGCCCTAATTAATGCACCCTACAGGCAGCCGGTTGACTTCAATCAAGTGATTGTGGATGACTCAGAGTCCCATCACAATAGGATGTTCGCGGCATATAGAGATGGACTAATGACAAAGGGAAAGGGGGATTGGAGGGGTTTCCCCGACCTCGTAGAGTCAGCTTCTAGGTTTGAGTCGGGTATGGACGACGACTTCAACACCAGGATTGCAATAGTAGAGGTGCAGAATGTTACGAAGATATTGCGAGCACTACTCGAAGCTGGTGGATTGCAGGAAAAAATTGTGGCTGCAACTGGATGGCTCTCAAATTTCGCAGGAGATGTTCTGGGACTATTGCCGGAAGACGATGAAATAATATCTGAATTCGAGCGCAGCGAGACTGATAGAGAGGATCTGGCCCCGATAGTGGAGAGGCTACTAGAGGAGAGAGAAGAGGCTAGAATAAAGAAGGAATGGGAAAGGGCTGATCGAATTAGAGATGAGCTATCGAAAATGGGGGTAGTGGTAGAAGATGGCACGGATGGAGCAACTTGGAGATTATCTGATTGATAGTGCGTATTTTGTATCAGAAGTGTGAAAGTGCAAAATATGACCAATCGAACGCACCACTGTGCAATGGTGCCGTTCAAAAGAGCATTTGATCGCGCTCTCAACAGCATTGATGATGATTCTTCCTGGCTGTCTAGAAGAGTCCATCTTAATCGAAGAAACGGAAGATTGGGATTTCGATTATTATCTGATAGAACCACCAGAGACACATGAAGATCCCCGAAACTTCACTGTAGGCCACCCTAGCAAAAACGAGGCTTGGGGAAATGCTTCATGGATTGTATTTGGTAACGAGCATGGAGGGAACTGCTGTGAGCACTATCTCGCAGCGACTAAAGAGGGCTGGATCCTTAATTTCGGTGGAGAGTATCCAACTTGGTCTGAAGACAGAGGACATACTTGGCAGGAGTACCTCCCTTCGATTTTCTCTCAGATTGGTTGTTTGGAGCCTAAGCCTACTGTTCCTGGACAGGAAGGATTGGGAGAGGGGAGCATAGTTCAGGCCACTAACGGGGACTTAATCTCAATGGGCTGGTTTCCCTATCCTAGTTCAAGTGGAGCCGATCAATTCTATGCATTCTTCTATGATTCCGAGGATCAGGAATGGAGTTGGTGTTTCAATCGAACTCCGGAGCCATTCTACGATAGATCATGGCAAGTGGAAGTCATAGGACCGATTAACGGGGGACTCTACGGTAATGGGCCATATGCTAGCCTGGTAATCTCAAATTTCTGGCATCAAGTCCAGAATATTGGAGGACAGATTTCAACTGACGGGCTAAACTACGATTATTTCGGATTCCCAGACAGAAATGACAATCTCGATATACTGGAGGTAGACTTGAATCCCGAGAGCTTAGGGCAGGAGTGGGACTTCACTAAGCCACATAAGGAAATGAGGGCTTTTCCAGTTCCATCTGGAGGGCTTTATTTTCCAAACTATTTCGTCGATGGGAGGGATGCCTTCCTTGATACCTCTCTGAACTGGTGGACAGGAGTGACCCTCAATGGATCATCCCTTCCCTCACAGTACTGCGCATTCGACTCTTCCACTGCACTACACTGCGTTAGTACGGAAGGGACGTCTCTGTTGCACATGATATCATGGGACGGAGGTGAGACATGGGCCAACCACACTTACAATCTATCTGAGAAAGCCACGGAAATCGAAGAATGGGAGTTCCATTCTAGTGGAGTTCACGATCTGTTTGTTCTAAATGTAAGATTCCAAAGCTCAGATGGTCCAGACGTTGATGTTGCATGGCACGTCAGGGGTTTCTCCGAAAGCATTGAGCCGGATATGATGACTTTCCTCGGCCAGGGAGACCTTGACTCAACCTCTGGTGCTGGAAATGACATCAGATTCGACTTTGCAAGTATGGGAATCCTGCCAGATGGTGGTGCATTTATTGCATACCATGATTCCACTGATTCGGACCCACTATTCGGAGTGGAGATGCTGATTCCGAAATCTTACATGTCGTAGCGGATCAGTAAGTGGTTCTGAACAGGCATCAGAACGAGTCGTCTCAATGATGCAGTTTTTACACCTATTACCCAGCCGTAGACTATGCCTAAGCTGGAGAAAGGAGACTTCGCACCAAATATTTCACTGCCGACAATCGATGGCTCGACTTTTGAAATGTCATCGATGAAGGGGAAACGAGTAATATTGACATTCTTCCGATTTTCTTCCTGCCCCTTCTGTAACATCAGGATTAATCGAATAATGAAGAGGTGGGACGAGTTTCCTGAAGATACAGTGATGGTTGGCATCTTCGACGCAGAATTGTCTGAACTTAGTAAGAGAATGGCCAAGCATGAAGTTAAATTCACAATTGCTGCTGATGAAACATATCATCATTTTGAGGAAAACGGTGTGACTAAGTCGTTTGCACGATTCATGTTAGGTGCATTGCGTTCTCCATTGACATTCCTTCAAGCAACAATGAAGGGGTATTTTCCCATGACTATGTCAATCTCAAAGATGTCAACGATTCCAGTTGATATTCTAATTGACGAGGAAGGCAGGGTTGTCGAAGCTCACTATTGCAAAGATACTGTGGATCACATTCCAATAGATCGAATGATCGCCTTCGCTAGAGGGGGTTGACTCCCGGGGCATTTTAGCTCAATGAATTCGGAAGAATACCGCGGTTCCGTCAACCTCAAATTTATCAGTGCTTTCAATGGGATCGCCTTGATTAAGGTAGAGCTTACCTGTTCTCGTCTCGGATTTAATGTAGTCACGATCAGTATCTTCCAAGTCAATTCCCGATACCCACAAAGATATCTCGATCGAGGACTCGACCTGGAGGTCTAGCTCCTTTCTCTTAGCCTGAACTCTCCTCGTGATATCTCTGGCTAGGCCCTTGGATAATAGCTCTTGATCGGTATGCATATCCAGAACGATAGAGACGTCCCCCTCCTCAAGGGACAGAGTCTGAGCGGCGAAACCGTCCTTCTCCACCCTCCTTATCTCGATATCATCACGAGTAATCTCGTACCCCGCGAGTGCTGCGATCCCAGCGTCTATCTCCAGTAGCAATTCCTCGGGATCCGCGAGGGATAACTGCTCGAGCACCGCAGGAAGATCCGAGCGACACTTTGATCCCAGAACCTTCCTATTGGGTTCTAATACTATCCTTTGGAATGAATCCAAATCATCCTCAGTAGAGAGGGACTCTACGTTCAATTCCTCTGCAAGAATATCTCTGAATCGCGAAATATCGGGCCCACCGACGATCCAGCCTGTCCTACAGGGAAGGCGTTGCCTTCTATTTGACTCTACTCGAATCCTCCGGCCAGCTTCAGCGAGAGATCTAACTAGGATCATTTCCTGCTCAATCGCGAAATCTCTTTCTGGAAGGGAAGATTCAACCAACGGAGAGCCGATAGGCCAGTCTGCGAGATGGACGGATTTTCCCGATAAGGCCCTATGAATCTGGTCTGGCATAAACGGAGCAATCGGTGACATGAGCCTACAGACAATAAGAATCACCTCGTGGAGAGTGTGCTGACATGCTCTTTTGTCATTACTGTCTGCCTCATCCCAGAGCCGCCTTCTTGAGCGTCTTACATACCAATTTGAGAGATCATTTACTACGAAGTCCTCAAGGCATCTTCCCGCCTTATGAAAGTTCCAGGAGACGAATCCAGAGTGGAATTGCTCCGCCATTTCTGCGGCCTTGGATAGGACCCATCTGTCTAGTGGGCTCCTATCTGAGATAGGAACGAAACCTGATTCATCTTCGGGATTAAAGCCGTCCAGATTTGCATAGTCCGCATGGAATCGATAAACGTTCCATAGGGTCAAAAACATCTTGGCATAAGACTCCCTTACTCCATTGGGATCAAAGTTAGTAGGAGACCAAGGAGCGCTCTGAGTAGTCATGTACCATCTGATTGAATCGGCACCCTCCTTGTTGAAGTGGTCCCAGGGATCAACTACATTACCCCTAGATTTACTCATCTTCTTCCCATCCTTATCAAGAATGTGTCCCAAAGATAGGCAGCTGTTGAAGCACTGCTGGTCGAATACTGTGGTTGCTACGGCCAATAGTGAATAGAACCAACCTCTAGTCTGATCCACAGCCTCGCAGATATAATCGACAGGGAATGAGCCTGCAAACCTATCCTCATTCTCAAATGGGTAGTGCCACTGAGCGAAGGATGCACAACCGGAGTCGAACCAGCAGTCCATGACATAAGGCTCCCTTACCATCTCTCCAGAACATCCCTCTGACGGACAGTATAGCCTCACTTCGTCAACATAAGGCCTGTGCAATTCTGGAGGATTTGGAGAAGTCTCAGTTTTCATTGTTGACATCTCATCAACGCTTCCAACACAATGCTCAGTACCACATTTCTCGCAAATCCACACGGGGATTGGAGTCCCCCAATAACGCTCACGACTTATTGCCCAATCCTTGATGTTGGAGAGCCATTCTCCCATCCTCTTAGTTCCAGTCCACTCGGGAGCCCATTCTACCCCAGCATTATGAGAGATTATCTGATCACGGACAGCGGTCATCCTCACAAACCAGCTATCCATCGCGTAGTAGAGAAGCGGATGGTCTGTCCTCCAGCAGTGTGGATAGTCATGGGTGTATGTGTGTTCTCTATATAGGAGGTCTTTGGAAACCAAGAGGTTTATGATATCATTATCGCATTCCTTAACATACCTGCCATCCAGTTCCTTGTGGACTCCTTCCACGAATGCGCCGTCCATTCCAACGGTGTGCTGCGCAGGGAAGCCCACCTCCAAACCAAGGCGGTAGTCATCCTCCCCATACATAACTGCGGTATGAACCACACCTGTTCCATCGGAGGTGGTGACAAAATCTGCAGGCACGATTGTCCAAGCAGACTTCGAATCGCCCCGTTCTACGGCCCCTGGAAATAGGGGGGAGTATGCTCTGCCCACAAGTTCCAATCCAGTAAATTCCTCAATCACCTCAGCATGATTCCTGAGGACATTACCGATAAGATCCTTAGCGAGTATCAATTCCTCTCCTACCTCTGCACCCCCTCTACCTTCCCATGATTCCGAGGGAGGTTCTGTAACCCTTACTCTGCAATAAATAACGTCGGGCCCTACGGCCAATCCTACGTTTCCAGGGAGTGTCCATGGGGTTGTAGTCCATGCAAGTACTGATGCATCGTCGCCTTCTAGCTTGAATTTAACAAAGACTGCTGGCTCTGAGACTTCTTTGTATCCCTGTGAAACTTCGTGAGTGGAATAGCTTGTTCCTGTCTGGGGGCAATAAGGCAGAACCTTGTGACCTCTGAAAAGAAGACCCCGGTCGAACATCTGTTTCAAGGACCACCATGCTGATTCAATATACTCATCATGAAGTGTGACGTACGGATCATCCATATCTACCCAGAATCCCATCCGCTCTGTCATTTCTCTCCAGGCTTCCTCGTAAGTCCAGACGCTTTCTTTACACTTCTTATTGAATTCCTTCATCCCAAATTTTTCTATCGCTTCATTGGTCATCAGGTCAAGTTGCTTCTGTACCTCTATCTCAACAGGAAGTCCATGGGTATCCCACCCGCCTTTCCTCTCCACGACATAGCCTTCCATTGTCTTCCATCGACAAACCATATCCTTGAAAAGTCTGGAAAGAACATGATGAATTCCTGGCTTCCCATTAGCAGTAGGAGGACCCTCCAGAAACGTGAAAGGAGATTGCAGAATCTTTCTTGATTCGATAGATTGGTTGAAGGTCTCTTCTTCTTCCCATGTGGTAATCAGTGAGTTTTCTAGGGAAACAGGATCTAGTTCCCCCGGCGACTGCGGTACTACCATCGGCCAGCCGATTCAGGGGTTCGTCTTGAACTTGGGGGGAGTTGTTGATGAAGGAAGAGTAGGATTTGCAAGACTTCAAATGCTAACGACATTAGTGTACTTCGTGGCAGAGACTATCCATCTAGATGTGGGAGGTATGACCTGCGACGGTTGCTCCAGTAGGGTGAAGAGTATGCTTGAAGGAGTATCGGGCGTTTCCTCGGTTGAAGTTAGTCATATAGATGGAAGTGCAGTGGTTCAACATGATGGTGCTTCAAGAGAAGAGCTTAGTGAGTCGGTCAGATCAATAGGTTACCTAGTTGATGGGCTATCAGAAGATTTTCACTGGAGGGATGGTAGTGTTTGGAAGAAATCTGCTAACAATACAAAATGGTGCCTAGTAGGATGTAGTATCGGAGATTTCGGAACTATAGCAGCCTTCCAGTTTGTTTTCACCGATTCTGGATGGAGTCCGATGATGATAATGGCCCTAGCAATGTTCAATGGAATCCTGACCTCCATTGCCCTAGAAACTGTAATTCTATCGGCCCAGATGGCTTTAGGTGAGGCATTTAGAGTCGCTATTGGGATGTCTTTGATCTCAATGATTGCAATGGAAGCTGCAATGAATGCCGTTGATCTGATATTGACTGGCGGAGCTAAATTGACATGGTGGGTTATTCTACCTATGCTTGTGGCTGGATTCCTGACGCCATGGCCTTACAATTACTGGCGTCTGAAGAAATATGGCGTAGCTTGTCACTAGGTGGAAATAATGACAGATTGGGGGATACTAGTCGATGAGATTACTGATTGGATAAGAGACTATTCAGAAAGGAGCCAGATCAATGCATTGGTAGTAGGTGTATCTGGAGGAATAGATTCATCCGTAACTTCAACTCTGTCAGCAAGGACAGGTTTGGACACATTTGTCTTGAATATGCCAATACATCAGGACATGGATCAGTTTGAGCTATCTAATCGGCATATCCAGTGGTTGGAGCAGAATTGGAGTAACGTTAAGCCTATTCAAATAAATCTGTCAAAAACAATTGATGTTTTCAAGGACGAGTTGGAGAGTGAAGGGATATCGGAGCTAGCGCTCGCGAATTCCAAGGCTCGATTGAGAATGATGGCCCTGTATGCAATTGCTGCATCAAAGGGGGGAATAGTTGTTGGGACCGGCAATAAGGTCGAGGACTTTGGAGTTGGTTTTTTTACTAAGTATGGAGATGGAGGAGTTGATATCTCCCCCATTGGAGACTTATACAAATCTGAAGTTTATTCTATAGGAAGGGAAATGGGAATTCTGAAGGAAATCATTGACGCCCCTCCAACGGACGGACTATGGGATGATGGCAGGACGGATGAGGATCAAATGGGAGCAAGTTATGCTGAGCTTGAGTGGGCAATGGAGTACCAGTCGCTATCATCCGAAGTTCGCCAATCGTTCGAGCCAAGCGAACGACAAGAAGAGGTCTTGAGGATTTACAAACTATTGCACGATACAAACGAACACAAAATGAAGCCAATTCCAGTTTTCAAGAGAAGAATGGGATGATCATGGATAAAGAAGTTAGGCCTGTGGTCTTCGTGAAGAGGAATCGCCAGAATTTTAGCGTGATGCTGCTAAATTCACTTTTCAACATTCTAACAAAAAGTATTTTTATTTTTATATTGATGGGGATTTTGATCATGCTTGGCCCGCTGATATTATGATTATTTATCTCTCCTATTCTCGACTTTCTTCCGATATTCTGCGTCTGAATCAGCGGCCGTCCAGCCATCTAGATATAGGCCCCCTGTTTTGTGTACCCCGCCCCTAGTGTTGCCTTTTCTTGGTTTTTTGTAAAGATCCGTAGTTCTCTTATGCACGCTGAATGCCTTTGCCATCCCGTCTTTGCCTCTCTCGGTCCCAGCTAGTGAGTAGGCCCTCCATTCAGCACCCCCATCACCTCTAATTTCTAAGGGCTTATCTTCTTCCTTCAGCAAAGCTCCTAACAAGAGTCCTATACCCATTAACACCCAAGAACCACAGAAAAATGTCCTTCCAGAAGCCAAGCCTGAGATGAGCCAATCAATAACTCCCTGTCGACCAGTATCTTGGTCAGGACTTTCTGGCAAGAGTCGTACCAACACACTCGATTCAAAGCTGTAGTTTCCAACGGTACATTGGGGCGAAGTTAGGTTAGCCGGATTGTAGCACAAATGCCCAATATAGATCATATTCTCAACATTTGATCTTTCGAAGCCTTCCTCACAAAATGGAAAATAGAAGTTTGTTTCTATATCTTCAAAATCTGACTTAGATTCATTTGTTAGAGTTATAGAAATAGACTCACAATCATCCCAGAATCCATTTTGATCATCATCCAAATATTCACCAAACGCGTAAACTGACCACCCAGAGTGTATTGAAGAGTTGTTAAGTGAAAGGATACCACTATTTCCAGTTAATTCGAATTCTAATTCTTTCTCCTCTTCTGTGGGGAAGAACGGAATAGGCGTACCAGCTGCCATGAAAGCTGAGCTTACAAAAAGAATTGTTCCTGAAATAGCGAAGGTTGCGATAGTCAATGGATGCATCAGTTCTCAGGTGTCGCACGACTATGTCACTCAACATAGTTTTGTCTAGATAATTCAGAAAATTGAGTATGCGGTGACAAAAACGGCTAGAAGCCAAAGTCTGGCAATTCTCCTTCTGCGTTTTAGAGATTTTCTTGAGATTGCAACCCTGAAAAGGCACCAGAAAGAAACTAAGGAAAAAAGGGCTGAAACTACTAATGCCCATTCGCTGAGGACCCAAGTAGATGAGTTTGAAATATCTCTATTGTTTGAAATATCGAATCCAGAGTAAATCATTGCCAATGACACTAGGCTTGTAATCTGACCAATCAAAAGTCTTGGAGCTGATGAGTCGGATGAAGAGGATCGCCAATGATGTTGCTTGGTCCTATCGAAACTATTGTTTCCTTTTTTTGTTCCGTAAGAAGATTCGTCTCTATTGGACCACCGCGATCTTGGAGAGATACTCACGACTAACGATAAGCGTACAGTATATTGGGTTATTGATTAGGAGAAAATACTCAAGTTGGCTCTTCTTCGGTCAGACATGGACATCCTGGGGATTATCGAAACTTCATCATTCTTCCTTTGTAGCATATCGATTTTCCTCTGGATGTCAATAGGCTCACTCTCTAGGACTACTAGGAGCGAGGTTTTTGCACAGAGAATTATTGCTTTGATGTGCCTTACATCTGCTTTGCTTCTATTCTCGCTTCATTATCTTGGCGGAGAGATTTGGGGATCAGATAATATTGCCAGGCCTCTTGCAATAATTGCAGTTATTGTTGCTCTTTCTTCCGTAATGAACATAAAGGGAAAAGAAATTCAAAAAGAAGCTAATCCTCACACGATTATGAAGGCCAGAAGAGATGAAAAGTGATCTATTCTGAGTTTAGTTTGTCGTCTATGAACGATCTCATGTATGCTGGAAGCTCACCGTTAACAAACACGACGTCCTCCACTACATCCAACTTCATCAGTGAATAATAGATTTGCATTGCTGTCATTGGAGTTGCGCTGCACCCGGTACACCCCCCTTCCAGTGAAATCATAATCACCCCGTCTGTAGTATCTACAACATTTACCACACCGTCGTGAGCATCCAAAACGGCCTGAACTGGCCCTACAGAATCGAGTATGAGTTGTTTGTCGACCATCCGTATCAGTAGTATGCACGGCGAGGGGTCTTTCAAAGAATTGCCCCCTCGGAGTCTCGTGAGCAGGGTTCTTCGAGTGATTATTATGGATCTTTTAGTCGAAAGATCAGAATTTGGACACGGCGGAAATCAAGAAGTGATTGCTCCAATGGCAGAATCTGGTGAAGTAGAGGTGCTACTAGTTACTCCTCAAATGCAATCTGAAGAGGTTGGGAATAAGGCCCAGAAAGAAGGCTGGGTAACTTTGACACGAGATGATGTGCCTAACTGGAACAATGAGTTCCCTTTCTGGGGAAGGTGCGAAATGGAAATCTCCGGAAATATGGTGACATTCAGGAGGGTGGCGATGCCTGCTACAGGAGATGATGAGCTAATGGGATCATGGCTCAATGAAATAATCCCGGATGCTGTAATTTGCAGTGGATCTAAGAGAAATGTGTCAATTTGGGAAGATTGGATGGAGAGTGGTTCTAGTATGCTTAGGTGCTCAACAAATTTGGGAATTCCGACTCTAGGGATTTGCTTTGGTCATCAACTTCTTTGTCATTCGCTTGGTTCCAAAGTTGAGAGGGCAGATACCTTCTCTAGTGGGGTCTGGGACCTTGATCTAACTGAAAACGGCATGGATGACATTCTTTTTTCTTCTAGAATGAGTGGAAAGGATGGTTCTCCCGTTGTTCTCTACTCTCATCAGGATCACGTCACTTCTGTTCCGGATTCTTGTATTTTACTTGCTTCGGCCGAACACAATAGAGTTACGGCAATCAGAGCAATCGGCGAGGATGGAGAGAGACTACTGACCTGGGGAGTCCAATTTCATCCTGAAGCTGCGAAAGCAAGGGTAGAGAGGGCTTTCGAATGGGGCCACATCAGTAAAGAAGAAATGGATTCCTTTCAACGTGCACATGACGGAGCGGGGATTCTGAGTTCTTTCGCCTCGGTAGTTATCGATAATGCCCTCTAACTGTACAAGGTAGTTTTTGAATTGGATTTGGATTAAATAGAGCACTCGATTCGGCTGGCCGAACCGATGGTGAAACTATGAACGGAGAAGAGCTAGGTATGATAGGTGTTTTAGCGGGTCTTTTTGGACTTGCTGTGGCATATTTCCTATACAATAAGGTGAATTCAATTAAGATCGAAAACGAGACTGTCGCCAAGATAACAGGGCGTATCCAGGACGGGGCAATGGCATTCCTTTGGGCAGAGTATAGGTTGCTAACAGGATTCATCTTAATTGTAGCGATAGCCATTCTACTCGGAGGTGAAGAAAATGGCCTTGGAATGGAGACCATGGTTGCATTCATCATTGGAGCGCTATGCAGTGTCGCTGCAGGTTTCTCTGGGATGCGTTCAGCAACTAGTGCAAACGGTCGAACGGCGCAAGCAGCGGCAGATGGAGGGCAGTCGGCTGCTCTTACTACATCGTACAACGGTGGAGCCGTGATGGGCCTAGCAGTGGGAGGTCTTGGATTAGCTGGTATTTCTCTGATGTACTATCTTACTAACACCGAGGGTTTGGGATTAGCCCTGGACGAGGATAATATTGCTGGGTTCGGAATGGGAGCATCTTCGATAGCCCTTTTCGCGCGAGTAGGTGGTGGAATTTACACTAAGGCAGCTGATGTTGGGGCAGACTTGGTTGGCAAGGTTGAGGCAGGTATCCCCGAGGACGATCCAAGGAACCCTGGTGTGATTGCTGACAATGTCGGGGATAACGTCGGAGACGTTGCAGGTATGGGGGCCGATATCTTCGAGTCATTCGTGGGCAGCATTATTGCAGCAATGGTGATTGCAGCAGCAAGCGATAGTTTGGGGTCAGATTACGTGATGATTCCAATCGTACTAGCAGTAGTTGGCTACATTGCATCTATTATTGGCGTATTCTCGATAACAGCAATGCAGAACATGGATCCGGGAGCAGCCCTAAGAAATACAACATTCATCGGTGCGGGACTTTTCATTGCTGGTGGCTTCTTGGCCCTAGACTACCTAGATCTTGATACCACGGTAATCCAAGCTGTCGCTATTGGCGCCCTGGTTGGGATTCTAATTGGACTAGTTACAGAGTACTACACAGGAATAGAAGATGTATTCTTCTTCAAGGTCAAGGCGATACCGTATATCGGAGAGGCCAGCAAGACTGGAAGTGCCACAAATGCGATCGCTGGACTGGCAGTGGGAATGCAGTCTGTATTCATACCCGTTCTTCTGATAGCTGGTGGAATCTTTGGAGCAAACCATGTAATGGGAGACGGAGATATTGGCCTTTACGGGATTGCGATGGCAGCGATGGGGATGCTTGGAACTGTCGGAGTAACAATGACAGTGGATGCTTATGGTCCCGTTGCAGACAATGCTGGCGGAATAGCAGAAATGTCTGCTCTCGGAGATGATGTTAGAGAAATCACCGATGGTCTTGACTCTATTGGAAATACTACTGCAGCAATTGGAAAGGGTTTCGCCATTGGTAGTGCTGCTCTGACTGCTCTAGCTCTATTCGCTGCATTCAAAACCAGTGCTGATCTTACAGCCGCTGATCTTAGCCTGACTGAGCCAATGGTTGTGATAGGTCTACTAATCGGTGCCGCACTCCCATTCCTAGTTGCTGCGATGACGATGAAGTCAGTCGGTCGCGCAGCAGAAGACATGATTACAGAAATTAGAAGACAGTTCAAAGAAATCGAAGGACTCCTTGAAGGTCGAGAGGGTGTAGAGCCAGACAGCGCCACATGCGTAGAAATCTCTACCAAGGCGGCTCTGCGAGAGATGGTGATGCCCGGAGTCGTCGCTGTTGCGAGCCCAGTTGTCATTGGATACTTCCTAGGAAGCGCAGCACTGGGTGGAACTCTAGCCGGTGCGACCGCAAGTGGAGTCCTTTTGGCCCTATTCATGGCTAATGCAGGAGGGGCATGGGACAATGCCAAGAAGGCAATCGAGCAGGGCCATATAGAAGGAGCAGCAAAGGGAGATGAGGCCCATAGTGCCTCAGTAGTGGGTGATACTATTGGTGACCCATTCAAGGACACAAGTGGACCATCCCTAAATATCCTGATCAAGTTAATGAGCATCGTGAGCCTTGTGATAGCAGGACTGCTAACTGAGACAGGAAAGCTTGGAGCACTTTGAGCGAACAATGCAGCGTCAGACTCTTGTTAGTCCCCCCTGTCGTAGGGGCATGAGCAAGATACGCGTGTATGCGATTTCTGCAATTATTCTGTCTTCATATCTTGCAGGATGTACTGGCGAATCAACCGAAGGGAGCAGCACATCATCTGATGCTATCGAGCTTCCAACATGGGAGATGGGTAATTGGTGGCTATACACCTTCTCGACGCCAGATTATAGTGATGATACGGCGAAACTAGTAGTAGCTAGTACTACTGAAGAAGATGGTACTGCGTACATGCTAGCAATTTCTAGTCTTACCGAGGCCAGAAGGCACGCAGTTCTGAATCATAACCCATTTTTGGGCAGGATTACCCATGCGGAACTAGGAGCTTTTGAAAATGGAGCCCCGCAATCAGTTCTAAAATTCCCGCTAATTGAAGATGATTCTTGGACATTTTCGCTTTTCTCTGCTGATTGGAGTGCCTTTGTTTCTGCAGTTTCGGGAGATTCCGCCGTCATAATTGCTAGTTCACCTGATGGCTCTAGGCTGGATTATGTATTCGATCGAAACCTCGGTTACTTTTCCTCATTCATATGGACTGATAGTTCTGGAGTTGAACAATTAAGGATGAAGATCGCAGATTTTGGCTCGGATCATTCGGGAGATGTGTTCTTCGTCAGAGGAGGGGACCTGTTCAGTGATACGTGGGAAGACCCGGGTACTGATTTTGAATTCCGAGACTCGTTTCTGGTTAGTGACCACCCCAATGATGGAGAGTGGGATGAAATGATCTACTTCATTGATGCAGACTGTGGTTCTGGGTCATCGATAACCCTGACTCTAAGAGATCATTTGTCCGTGTCTGCGCTAGAAAGGGTGTGGGGGCCGGGAGCAAGTGAGTTCGGAACGCTCGGTACGATTCCATACCCTTCCGAGGAGTACACACTAACTGCTTCCTTCACGGGAGATTCTACATACTTAAGAGTGAGAGTGGCGGGTGGCATTACCCAATCTTGGAGCCTTTAGAGGTATTCTTGGAGATGGTCTGATCCACCCACAAATTTCGGACTATCTCCACGCATGTCAAAAACCACCGGAACAGTCCTATGGCCGGTTTCTGTAACTACTTCTTTTCTAAGGCCGACAAAGTTGTCCAGATTTACCTCCATGTATGTGAGGTCCTTTGAATCTAGGGTTCTGAATGCTCTAGTGCAGTAAGGGCATACAGTCTGGGTGAAGACTAGGAAATCTTCTTCCACGCCTGCCATGATTTCACGAAGCTGAGGCAGAGTCCCCACCCCCTTCCCACCAAATGTCTCCAATATCGTCATCCATGATTACTGCATCCATGGCTCCGTCATCTTCAGATTTGTTCTCCAGTACCCTGTTGCATTCCTCTGGATCAATGAATATCAAGAAGATCACGGCTATCAATGTCAAGGCAGCACCTGCATAGATCGCCGGAATGACGTCATTGTCGAAAAATTCCAATACCTGGCCCGTCTTAGATAGGGCGATTACACCGCCCAGATTAAACAAAGACATGTATGCAGTGAACTGTGTTCCACCCACTTCACTCCATGTCATTTTCATGCAAACTGAGACTACGGCAATGAACGCTACCCCAGTAACGAATCCCTTGACCAACACATAAGACACCATAATAGGAGTATTCGTCCAAACCGGTTCTAGCAAGGCTAGCATTCCATTACATATTGCTAGGCAGGTAAATCCTATCATCCCCATCCTTCTAACGCCGAATTTCTCGCCCAGAAAACCGCCAGCGATTTGTCCGAACATAGTTGCAAGGATTCCCCCGCCGCCTACGATCAGGCTATACTTCGCATCCCCCCATCCAGACTGTACGACCAGAATGTCAATGATAATGGGGTCAAGAAAGTAATACATCTCGGTAAGGAGACAGCAGAAAATAAGAAGGAAGGATGACTTAAGATGGAAAGCTTTGGTTAG
>MDSZ01142192.1_pt1 | contig 36081 bp, 38 predicted proteins | sample 811201 | NCBI WGS metagenome assembly MDSZ01 (sample SAMN05326647, study PRJNA326480) | marine metagenome | isolation source: seawater | place: Indian Ocean: North | collected 2010
CACGAACAACGATGGGAGCGAAGATACGCATCTTAGGCCAGAAGCGTTTGGCTGCTTCCTTAGATCCGTCAGTTCCTTCGTTCCATAAACGAGTTCCCCATTCTGCAATGGGGTCGGCATCACCGTTGGTCCGTGGACTAAGAACCGTGGTCTTGCCTTCTGCGCCCATACCATAGTGGTAGTACGCTTCAAAGAACGGATCGCCACCGGGCGGACAAACCAATCGAACTTGGTGTGTACCCTCATCAGGCTTCCAAAAGTTATCCGAAGAGTCTCCGCCTCGGTTAGTAAGAGCAGCGTGCTTTTGCCGCATCTTTGCAAGATCAATACCCATTGTATTCTCCTTTACTGGTTAGTTGACCGTAATCTACTATACCACACCCGGAGCAGGTGTAAAGCTAATTTTCTTCCGGAAGCGGCTCAAGTTTAAAAATCTTCGTAACTTCAAGGGGATGAACTTGAAGATTTTTTCCGGTGGTCAAAAGCAAAGAATTCTCATATGGAGACCAATCTACGCGAAGATCTTTTCCCTGCTTGCCCTCGTGCTGCTCGGCCACCGCTGCATTCAAAGCATTGATAGTATAAAGAGTGTTGGAGGACTTTTTGCGATGGAGGCGCATCGTATAATATTTAACCGTAAAACTGGTAGGGGGATAATGGGAAGCATTATAAGTAATAATCTTTTTATGAGGCTCATTAACCAGCCGCAGTAAAAAAATATTATTGTTAACCAGGGTCAACGTGTCAACAATTTCTTGTACGACTGCCATAATTTCTTCTTCGTTGTCCGTGGTGAGAAAAGATGCCAACAACATTCCGCGAGATTTACTCATCAATCTACCTCAATCAGTTCCTTATAAATAGTTATCGATTGAAGATAGTGACCGGACTCAGGCGCGAAAAGCCTGGATCTGGTCGGTGTAAGCGGCGCAGAGTACTAGTGTTTGGTCGAAGGTTGTTGAATAAACAGAAAAACTTGTTGAAGTCTTGTCAGCAGAGTGAGAGCGGACATGCTTCTTAATGCGCTTAATAAGTGTAGCATCTTCTTCGAGGTCGCCTTGAGGTATCCCATAAAAAAAATGAATATCCTTAATCTGAGACAAGGGAAACATCAGTTGAAGCTGTTGACGGTCTTCCTCCAGTCCGGTGAGTCCTAGAACTGCGAGTCGGCACCAGTCCACGGGCAAGATCTCTTGGGATACAATGGCATCGGTGTGCTTATAAAAATTAATCATCGCAAAAATATAAGAAATAAAGTGAGCTACCTTTTGTTCGTGCTCGTGAATGGCTACATCCCCTACCAGTTCTTCAATCATCGGGCGATCCACAAAAAACATTTTGGATAACATTCCACTACGAGCGTACTCTTGAAGGACATTAAAGGCGATACGATCGTCGCGTTTTTGAACCTGGGAAATCATCTGACGGTCGGGGCAGATATACATCAAATGTAAAGAAGCATCCTTGATCGTACTAAGGATCTTTAAGACTGTGCCCGACACGGGATCGCCTCCTTCGATAATAGCAAGAACTTCATCCCCTGCTCGAATAGATCGAAAATAATTTTCAATATCTGCGGTCGGGACAGCCTCTTCATAAGTTTGCATATCAGGCTGCGGGTCGAGACAAAAGGCTCCCCTCTCCTCTAAATCGGGAGCAATCTTATAAATGCGATACTCTGGGTGTTGTGAGAATTCTTCTGCTACCTTGCATCCAAAATTACCAATTCCAATAATCTTATCCATCAGTTATCTTCCGTAGATCGCCCAGATTAGGACCCTGTTTTATATTTATCTCAAACTTTCCAAAATTCGTAGATGCCATTAAATACTTGAGTGCAGGCAAGAGGTGTGCGTCTTCCTTCTTGAGATCGACCACAATGGCGTCGTGGATAATAAAAGCTATATGAGACCCAGACCCCTGAGTCCGAAGGAGGTGATCCATTTTGAGGGCTTGCTTAAGAGTTAGTTCCGCTGCTGTAGATTGCACTAAGTAGTTCAAGGCATGGTGGTGATCTACCCCCTCCATTACTTTTCCATAAGGGGTAACTACTTTCCCGTGGTGCCAGTGTTTGTCCAGGAGTTTGCTTTTCTGGTAAAACGTTTCTAATTGAGATTGAACCGATGGGGAAAGGTTCTTTTTAGATCCATAAAGCCACGCAAAAAAAGCTACCTTGGCTTCATCACGGGAGTGCATATCCGAAAAGAGATTCTCCAAGTGATAAGAATGAACATCTCCCTCGGGTTGTTCCTTCTCTAGTAAACCGAGCAGAGTCCTAACCTCCGCGCCATTAAAGTCGAGTTCTACATAGCTATCGTGAGTGGGTCGTACCGCCCTCCTAAATTCACGCGGAAGGGTGAGAATAGGGAAAAAGTTGCGGACCCCGGTGAGCCGGCCAGTTATCGTCCCAAACTGATTATAACGCACTTGAGGGAAAGCGTCGGCTATTTTCTTCGCGTGGTGGCGCAACTTCGGATCTTCAGTATAAGACGCAATAAGGCGGTGGTCTATGATCAAAGAGTGCTGGGACATATCTTCAAGAAAAACCATCAGCCGCTTATAAAACTCATAGCGGGCAGGACGCTCTACATTATCCAATACATATCTGGTAATGGCATTGCGGGCTTCACACATCTCGATTAAAAAACGGCGCGGGACCAAATCATAAAAGCAATTCTCTCGCTCGTTCACCGCCGCAATCCGAAGTGATCGGCGGAATGCTTGTAGGGCTTGGGTAGCATCTTTCCAATCATCTTGGAGATATTCCGGGAGCACCTCTTGGAGTTTCTTTCCCTCCAAATAAAGTGAGGCATACTCTATATCATAATCGCGCAAATAAGGCGCGTATTGCCAAGTTCGAGACAGGTCCGGAGGAAGTTCCGTAGGGGAAAAATATAATTCACCCCCAGTATAAACTCCTACACACTCACTCTTGTCATCTAATGTTTGAAATAACACTTATGTCTCCCGTGCTATTATAAACCCAAAGCGGGGAAACTTTAAAGGGCGGTAATATTGGGTGATAGGGGTCCCACAAATTGACGCTGAACAAACTCTAGAGCATTGGTATAATCTCTTCCATTAGTGTAAAAAATGTTCATCATTCGCTGGATGTTTACCTTATTGACAACAACGTCTGAAGTGAAAATATCTCTTTCGTGGCGGCGCAGGTTGTAAAAAGTCTTGAGTCTCCATTGGTCCCCATAAGATGCCTGTATCTCTTCCAAAGTCACCTGATTGCGCTCAATAATTTCAGGAGCGGATAAACACTGATTAGGATCGTTAGGATTGAACTGTTGCCTAAGAGATACTTCGGGCAACGTAGCCACCAGGGTGTTATAGAAGTTCACGAGGTACCCTTCTAAACGAGAAATGTCATCTCTCCAGACTTCCTTGGTCGCGCTGCTAAAAAATGTTTCCATCGTGTGTTGAAGAGAGGCACCACGGATCGATTGATACTTCTTGTAGCCGGGCTTAATTTCGTCCTCCTCCGTGAAAACATGGACGCGCCTTAATACATCGCGCATTCCCGGCACCTGAGAATAGCCATAGGCTCCCGGATCAAAATCCGGATCTAAAAGCTCGGGGTCGCATTCTTGGGGTGGATTCCCGAGGTCTAGTTGATCAATAGGTACGCCGTGCATATACTCTTGCATCGCCGGACTACTCAGATCGGCGTAAAGCCTCCAGGGAATATCCCGATCGATTTGAAAACCGTATTGGTAGGCAATTTCGGCTACCAAGCCAAAATTCGCGTCGCGGAATCGGGAAGCCTTAATAAAATCATCTGCATAATTATCCGTAGCAATCTCTAAGACGAGGGCGCTATGGAGAGGTCCCGTATTATAACTTTCTAAAAAACCAGAATAAGTCAGCGGTCCAGCCTTGGTAACCACCTCCTTAATAAAGCGCGAAAACTCGGCCAAATAGGTTTGGTAGCCTCGAATACGAGAATTGTTGTCAAACAGAGTGACAAAGCCCTCCCCAAAAGCATCAAACACTAAATTGTTCATATAATAATCGTAGTTAGCTTCCGAATTTGTCCAAGCCTGGGCTACGCGAGGTTCCGCCCAGGGACTATCCGTAAACAGAACGTTCTCGGCAGTGAGCTTACGAAGGCGGGTGGCAAAATCTCGCCACGCATCCGCTACAAAATCATAAACATACTCTTGCGATTCTTCAGAATACCACATAGCTTTTAACTGCGAACTATCAGGATGACAAATGTTGCCTGCGGTATTCACGCGCCCTGTATAGAGTCCCGAAGTCCATGAGGAAGCGAAAGGCACCCCAATCAACCCCGAAGGCATTACGTTCTCTAAATAAAAGCGTCGCTCAAAGTAAATCCGCCGCGAACCCAAAAAATTGGAACCATATGAAAATCGCCCCGGCTCTAATTCAGGATTGCGTGGTGGTTGAATCGCCATTAGTTCTCCTCCTAAGATCCCGTCTGCGGCTCATTCGGTAAGGTGTGCCGCATAAAGATACAATACAAAGTGGTAACAAAACCTTGAGGAGTGATCTCATGATCAGATCGGTAGACTCCATAATAACCCCCTAAAGCCAAAACGTGATTAGCATATTGTCCCAACAGGGCACGACTATCTACATAGATAATGTCACCATTTTTATGAAGATTGTTACCAACCAATTCAAGCTGAAGATTTTGTGGAATGATTAAAGCCTGGGAAAAACCTCGAACGTTCAGTTCACTAATTTTCATCTCGCGATAAAAAGGTTGTTCCTGTTTTTTAAAGTTAAACGACTTAGCCAATCCTCGCTCAGCCCCCAGGGTATAATGATAAATTCCATCTCTCTCGTCCTCTTCCCGAATTCCTCGCCGGCCGCGTAGGCTCGTATCACGAGAAAACAGAATATAATAGCTAATGGGGCGCCTTACGTGCAGATATCTCTCCGCGCCGGCGCTGAGGACTGCGTTAGAAGCAATGTTGCGGGAGCGAAGGGCCCGTGCTAATTCGTTATCAAAAGGGAAACGATCCAAGTGAGATTCGGTGAGAATAGCAGTGTCGCCCACATAGTTTTGGGAACCATCGGCGTGATGGACCCCAGCCTGCCCCCACTTGAACAGGTCTGGGAAATGGCCAGGCAGCGAGCGACTGCTGGTATACAAAGTATAACCCAGGTTGAGACGGGCGTTGCGTGTGGTGTTAAAATTTAAAAGAGTAGTAGCCAAAGTAATAATATCATCCAAGAAATTCCGCCAAGGCCACTGCTGGCGACCAGGGTAAATTACTTTATCCAGCATCCATTGATTAAAATAGTCGAGTGCAATAGGAATATCATAAATACTAATAAAGCGACTATTATACATGTCAAGATCCGAGTCCCCACCCGCCGACAATCGATCCAGGGTGCCAATAATCATCTGGATATCCTGGCGCATATCGGCGTTCTCCGCCGCTAGGACCAGGAGATCGCCGAGGCGAATATAGAAAACGTTATATACCCACAAGTCACCCGTAACACCAGCGGTGCCGTGATAAGAGCTTCTTTCTCGGTCAAAAGTGTTTCTGATTTCTTTTCTTAACTTATCTCGATTAAGCTTATATTGAGTCTTGTCATCTTTTTTAATAGCCTCGTACATTGCCGCAAACAATTGGAGGCGTTTTCGTTGTTGCTCCAAGGCAACATCCAAAAACCCGGTAGGGCCGTGGGTCCCCTTGCCCCCAGCGGCGCTGACGTGAGAATTTTCGGATCCATAAGGGAGAAAAACCACTTCACTCGATACGTCGCCCAGACCGGTCTGAGGATCTTGTCGTTTGATTCGAGTGACCACCTGGGCGCACAGGAGTGCAATGTTGTAGCCGGCAAAGTTACTCGAAAGATCGTTATGAGTGAGCCTGTTCAAAAATTGACTATAGCGTTCGGCGGCGAGTCTTTTTTTCACTAGACTGTCGAGGTAAAATGTGCCTTTCAGGCGTTCATCTAGGGCTTTGGACTCCGCCTCACTACCCTTGTCATAGCCGGGAAGAGCAGCGCGCAACTTCAAGATTTCGGACTTGGTTTTTAACAATGCAAATTCCGCACGTATATCATTAAGATTTATCTTCATGAACCGGTCACTACCACTTCCCATTAGGATGCGTGAGGCTATAAAACCACCGCCAGGACCGCCATAAAGCTTGGCAGGGATTTCATCAATCTGCTCGGTCCCAAGGGTAATGTCCTTTTTGTTGAGTTGCTCGCGCTGGTCAGCATTCGCAGAACCTAACACACAACTCTCATTGCTGGCAAAATAACTATCAGCGCTACCCACAAAGGAAATGGTTAGAGTAGTGCGACCATCCTGCTCAAAAGAAACATCATAGTCGGTAAGATTCAACACAATAGCTTGCTGGGTAGCACGGACGCCTTCCAAGAATTGTTCTAACTTTTTGCGCCGGCTATTTGTCGAACCCCCTTCAAACAAAGTGTATAACTGATCTTGTGATCCTTTGGGAACGGACCAACCACATATTACTTTTAGTTGGCGGAAGTCTTTCTTAGGGGCGTTGGCGGGTTCTTGGAGGACACTAGCGGTGTCGCGGGATTGTCCGTCGCTGATGATGTGCTCGTTACCCTCCGGATCCTTATATTTCCGGGGGTTCGGAACGCGTTTAGCCGCCGCTTCGATCTCAGCCAAGCGCTCTTCAAGCCGTATTAATCGCTCGTGAGGAGTTTCGTCTGCCTCCCTTTCAGCTAGAGGCCTCGCAAACGCGTTCGGATCGCCATTCAAAAAGAGAAACTGCAAATAATCTTCATTTACGAGTTCCATTAACGAACCAAAATGCAATTGTAGACTAGCCTCAATAACGCGATCACCTTCGTGAATATTTTGATAATTCCACTCAAAGCTTTTGATACCTACATCCGTGCCACGCTTTTTGCGTGACTTGAGCAGATCATCTGTAGAAGAGGCGCGCATTGTGGCCAAGTTGGATAAATTATTCGCGTCGGTATAATCGGGAAAATAAATCTCCTGGCTATTTCCGCGGTTGTCTTGGATAAAAAATCGTAACAAAGGCTGGAGCATCGAGAGTTGTGCCGGCGTGGCATTGGTAAAATAACGGGCTGCCGGTGGGTTCGTGAATTTGTCCACCAAAGTATTAGGATCTCCGTGATAAGGAACAATGTGCTGATGCCAGTCCTTGTACGAGTGTTGTCCGAATTGGTTAAGAGTCTCCGTGTGGCGTGCATGCGTTGAGCCTCCGGGGGTGGCGATCATCTTGGGACTATCTTTCGATGTGGAGTGGCCAATTACAATGCTATGCGCCAGTACGGCTCGGTCGAGATTTTCCATTAATAATTCTTGAACATTGCGAGAGCGGATATTTAACTGCTGGTCTGGAGTAAGAGAACTGTTGCGCGATTTGTTGCCCTCGGCGACCTCCTCGTTATTCGGGGCGAGGCGACCGTCTTGGTCCACTAACCCAAGGTCATCCCTCGCTTGCCGATAAACCTTGAGCTTCTCCCGTGGATTAAGATCTTCAAGCCTGCTGTTATACAGATCTTGGGCGAGTATCTCAGCCTTAGACTTTAGGAGATAATCTTCATCATATATTCTCTTAGCCTTGGCGACCACTAACCTCCGGAACTCTGGGTTCGCCGCCATGATGGCGAGGGTCCCTTTTCGGAGGTGAGCGTCACCGTCGTCCACTGCTTTGATTGCGGCTTGAGTCAGGAGTTCCAAATCAGCAGCCTCTTTTTCGGACGAGAGTGTGCCCGCCTCAAGGGCGAGCTGAACGAGTTCGGTTTTGTTCAGTCTGATAACGAATGCTTCGTTGCGGAGCCAGGGCAGCTTGTCCCTGTCACCATGAAGCATATATCTAAACGGGCGGGCTTTAAAATCGGCCTTCGCGTAGTCATCATCGAAGGCGGGGTCAACCGGGCGCACCATTAGAAGTATCCTAACATTTCTTCCAGGGAGATCGGAATGAGATATACTTCCCCGGCTTGAAAATCTGATTCCGCCGTTTTTTGATTAAACCAAGCAATGATCCACCAATAGGCTGGAGAACCATAATATTCAGCGGCAATATTATAAAGCTTATCCGTTGCGGTCCAAATAGCGGTTACCGTATCAATCTGGGAAATCATCGCATCACTAGGATAATAAAGCCGCGCAAGGTCAAACTGGCGGATATAGTTAGCGTCCCGTTGTTCTAAAAACGTCTTTTTATACTCGCGATCGTTGTTGACAAAGGTACGTCGGTTATTATATCGTGAAAAAGCCATCAGCAAAGTCTCCCTAGTTTAGTCATCTTCATCTCGACTGGGTGTGTTAATGGTGACTTCTTCGGTTGTTGGGTCATAGACCAGAGTCTTCAACCGCCGTGGATCATTAGGTGCGACATTTAAAGGAAGCTTAATAGTTTCCGTGCGCCGTTGTTGTTCGCGACCCGCATGAGTGTGATAAGGATAAATAGAATTGGGACCACCTCTTTCAAAATCGCCAATCAAAGTAGCTTCACGGCGACCAGTGCCTCTCCCTGTTTTTTTATGGAGGCGCTTATCATTAAAAGTATAAGTCCGTTTAAATGCCGAGCGACCACGTTTTTGGTCCGCAGAAGTTGTTACTTGTTCTTGCGATACGGCAAAGCCTAAAGCATGTTGATGTAAGACATTGAACTCGCAATTTAGACGGAAGGTTTTGGGGTAATAATGTTGACGATCTAACAAGCCCCCCGACTTAGCCCGCATTGCCTTGTTTTTAAATTGACTAGGGTCATACTGCTCTGTAAACATTCCGTACTCCAAAGCAGGATCAAAGGTAAACCCGTTACAATATCCCAACAGGGGTCCGCCAGTTACTGCATCCTGAACGAGGTTTCCAAACCTGATCTTCAAAAGTGGACCCTGATTGATGACGGCTGCTCCACCACCCCCGGCACGGTCATATAAAGGATAAAGAAAGCTCAAGAGGCGATTAACCTTCACCAAGTTTTCTTTAGCATGCTGCAAACTTTCAGCGGGAACTGCCCACGCCAAAGACAAGGCTCGACGGGTGTGACCAAACGTCGCAATGGGATCCATTCGTCCATAGACTTGTTCCGCGTTCCACTCAGAAGTATAAGCATCACTGAAGAGTTCTAACATTGCAGGAAAACTTACCCCAAAGCCGGTGGGAACGTGAGTAATTTCCAACACCATCCGGTGAACGCTTTCTAGGTTTTTAGCGCCCGGAAGACGTAAAGCCTTTTGTTGAGTATTGTTCTCTGGGCGTCGCACATACGGACGATTAGTGTTGGCTTTCTTATTCTCTAGGCGTTGGCGGTTTCCTTGGGGTGTACCGATAGGAGCCCATGTATGCGCCGTTTTCCGTTTAAGGCGCTTCAGTCGCGCCTTGGCTTCGCGGCTGGCGCGGGTGCTAGTGTTTAACTGGGAGTCGTCCGGTCCCTCCGCCACCTTGGCGCTCTTGCGGTCTGACCCCGGCACTTTAGGAGGGAGAGGTTTGACTACCGGTCCAAATGGCTGGGGTGGCCCCTGGCGTCTTTGAATGAACGGTCGTTTTGTGGCTTTTCCTACTTTCTTTCCCATATTGGTGTTTTTCCCTTTATGCTCGGACTATGCGATCAGGAGCAATGAGTCCCTTTACCGTCTGTGCGCCAAGGCGTCCAATCTCTTTTTTACCATCCGGAGACAAGTATAGTACAATTTCCGGTAAATTTAAATCAATCTTCTGTTTCAATGACTGCTGAGCAAGGCGTTTGTCCCGTTCCTTGCGTGCCAACCCACCATAATCAAACACTGTCATCCCGGATTCACTATCACGGGTGATTTGGTCGCCGGCGGGAACGCGCACCGCTTTCGACCAGTCGCCGTGGGGCATATAAATTCCGGGTCCGGCGACGCCATCATTCATCCAGCCTTGGGTGGCAAAATCGAAGAGTCCACTACCCATCAGAAAGCCGAGGGTTCCGGCTGCCGCTTTACCCCAAAATCCGCCGGGGGCGCGCCCTGCCATCTTGAGGGCTTTCATTATTGCCGCAGAGCCGAGAAAACCCGATGCCAGACTACCAATACCCTTGGCAGCACCGGTGATCCCACCTTGTTGATATCCCACGATAGCAGCCATAAAGCCCGCCGCAATACGAGCAAAGCTCGATAACTTCGCCATCGCGGCGCCTAACTTGCTGACCTGTCCTGTGACCGCAGCTAATTTGCTGGCGGCTCTCCCCATCAGAATAAACGGCTGTACCGCTCCTTTAGCAAAAAGAGCGAGCAAAGCCACTTTCCCTGTCATCGTGTTAAGAATAGGGTTCAATACGTTAGTAACCCCCGTTATCATATCCATCACCAAAGTAGTCACAGGCTCTAATGCAATATACATCTTCTCAAAACTTTCGGCCATTTTCTTTTGGGCTGAAGTAAACCTGGCGAGGTTCTCGGCGCGGTCTTGTTCATCTTTCTGGAGTTTGTAGGCTTCGATGGGATCTTTAAGAAGAGCCATTACCTCATCTACACCTCGTCCAGTAATCGCAGCTAACGCCTGACGCTCTCGAATAGAGATATTCTCATAAGATAACCCTACAGCAGTCAATTCCTCTCGTAAGATTCTTAATCTTTCCGCGGGATCCAAGGTTCCCATCAGTTCCATCGCATTAATCTGGGTACGAAACTGAGCATTAAGACGACCTGCCACATTAAAGGCAGATTCATAAGTATCAAACATTTCCGAAAGCCCAAAGGCTGATTCAGCGTCCATTCCGAACTGCCGTGCGGTCTTAATCAACTTGTTAAAGATGATCTCGGTGCTTTGTCCATAGCGGGCGAGTTGAGGACCTAATTTAGTAAGGCTTCCCATCACCTTAGCTAGAGATTGTCCTGACTCATCAGCCAGACGCTTCATAGCGTCCATCGTCGCAAGAGCGTTCTCAGTGGCCAAACCAAAACCGCGAGTCAAAAGGTGCAAGGCTTGCGAGGTCTGTTCAGGGGCGACCCCTAAACGCAAAAATTCACCTGCCAGGTTTTCAGTAATACGTTGCGCGTCGTCACCCAGAGCATTAAACTCTAAAAAGGTGTTCGATAAAGAGCCGATCACCTGGTTGCTTTCAGCCATACTTAGTTGTAGCCTATCGTTGTTTGCTAACTCTAGCATTTGCGAACCGAAGCGGTTGGCGTAGCCAGTGGTTACAGCCAGATTGGCTCGGAGTTCGTCAAATGCATGCCCCTGTTGGAGGACACTTTTGGTAAACTGAGTCGAATTGGCAAAGAGCTTTCCTTGTACTCCTAAAAATGCGGCTGTGAAGTCTATAGCCTGAGAAACAGTTTGGTTGAACGCCGAGAGCGCCGCACGCTCTTCCTGTTTAAGTTTAATGTTTTCTCGTGCCTGCCTCAGGAGGTCTTGGTTTCTATCAAATAAGTCTTTCTCTAGTTTGTTAGTTGTTTCTAGCTCAGATCCAAGAGTGACTACCTTGGCGGTTAAATCGTCTAATAGATCCCTATATTCGGTTGCACCTTCCGAGACAAGATCAGTTAATTCTGCCTGTTGTGCAAGGAGGGACTGATATTCACGGAGAGATGTGTTTGTCTTTAACTGGATGGCCTGTTTACGCTCTTCAACAGCTAGCACACGCTGCGCTTCTCGCAGTTCTTGTTCTAACTGTTGTAACCGAGTGTTGTTACTGGAGTCGTCTGCCACGATTCAGCCTCCTAATTACGAATAGGCCACGCGATCTTAGCTTCGCGTTCGAATCGTTTAATCGCCACATCCAGTTTAGCTTTCTGAGAATAGGTCATCGGATTGTCGAGTCCATACTTTTTAATATAGTCCATATACCTTTTTTCGTTGACCAACGCATCTGTAAAGCTGGCGACTTCTATGCGATTACCCCGCACTCGTACTGGAATGCGACGCCCTTTGTACATTTTAGAAAGAAGGTATTCAATCCACGCCGCAAAAACATTCAAAATATTTTCGTTTAGCACTGGGCCTTTGAAATCATTGAGATTTAAATCTTGGTTTTCAAAATCACGATCCACAGTCTTACCTCCTTTTACTTTGTAAATAGTATAAAGTCGGGATTATTTTAAGTTATAAGTTCGACCGCGGTTAGTTTGAGGGGTGGAAGTTTGCCCCATCTGTTTATTGATGGCTTCAGCTTCTTCATGCTTTTGCTTAATGAGACGGGTCAAAAACCATCGGCGGATGCGGATCGGCAAGTTATAGACCTCAAAAAAGCTCCAGCCGCCATAATATTTTAATTGAAAAGCTTCTTCATAGACCGATTCAATATATGCATCATTTAGGCCAAAAAAAGTCAGTAGTGAGCGGCACCTCCAGGGCCGCTTCGTATTGACATTCGTTACACACATAGGTGTGGGTTAGGTCGATATTAGGAGTAATCTCACGATAGACGGTTCGTAGATAGCGTGCATCCCGAGCCGGCATCGTATTAATAAAAGAAATCCTAGTCAGCGGGGAATCATCACCATTAACACTGATGATGAAACTTCTAAACTGATCGGTCGTGGAAGTACTTTGTTGCTTGTGTTTGGCTTTACGCTGAAGATCTTTAACGAGATTCATTTCGTCCTGCGACGTTAACAGCTTACACTCTACTGTCGCTTGGGTCATAGGCAATTCTATCAAAAAAGTATTATGAGGAGTTTGAGTAACTCCAAACTGTTCGAGCGCTGACTCGTGATCGCTGACCATGGGTTCCGAAATGTCAAAAGTGTGATCATCAGTATTCCCGCACGAAGGACACGTCATTGAGGTTACATATTCTTCGCCATATCCCGTAATCCGCGCAGCTACCAACAACGCGTTTTTATCACCAATCATTAATGTATCCACATCAACGCGGCGATCCACAATAACACTCTGCAACATACGATCCAAAGCCAAGCCTTCTTTTAAGAGGGCTCGCGAGCTTAATATATCTTCTTCTTTCGCTGTCATATAGCGAATTTCGAGCGTATCTTGATTGTACAAGGGATGATCACTCGGGTAAAATGCCCCTCTGCTCGGCAGTGACACAAACTCACTAGGGACAGACCACGCCATTGGAGGGGCTTCATTCCCAGACGGGTGGTGAGGAGGCATTTGGGGGGCGACTGCCGCAGTTACGTCTGCATCCTCCGGCGTCGTATCAAAAATATCAGTTCGTCCTTCATTGCGACTCATTCTATAACCTTTCGTGTATAATTTGTTATATCATATTCTCCCCCAGGCGTTTAGCCCAGGGGAGATTTTTTAGACATTGCTAGCAGCAGCCGTCGGAGCCATGCGGTGCTGTTGAGTATAGGTCAAACGCGCCCAATCATAGGTCACTTCAACCGTTACTTCATTCATATCGTCAGCGGCATAATCCAATGCGCCACCAAAATCAACACTCGTAATAAAAGGATTGACAAGTTCCCACTTTTCAATCTCTTTCCCTTCGTCGTCAATCTGGCGAATAAAAACGCTACCTAGCGTGGCGGCGAACCGCTCCTTGCTCAAACTAAATTTGGCTTGTGTGGAAGTGGTAGGATACTTGTATCCAGCAAATCCGAGAACATCAAGGAAAGCCCAACAAAGATCCGGTTCAACTGGATCTACCAAAGTAACAGTGATGGGATCCCAGGTCACGCGACCCGGATATTTAAAAACGTGATCAATGTACTGGTGTTCAATCGTACTCACATTAGCCTTGGGCTTCATTGCAGTCTTGATTGTCCAGACTGGAATTTGATCATTATTTGTACGGTTTGTAAAACCCAGTTCAAATCGAAACCTGCGTTTCGGATCTGTTTTAACATCACTCCAAAATAGACTCGCCATTTGTTTATGTTCTCCTTAGTGTATATAGTCTTCCGGAATTAATCTTCAAAAGAAGCTCCACTATTAGTGACAACAAAGTCAATAGCAAAGAACTCCGCAGCGCGAGTTGGCTTCACCATCAGCTTCGCATAGATAATGTTTCGATCAATCAGATCAGGCGTGGTGGTCGTATCATCAAGAATCAACGTAAAGTCCTCGACGCCGAACTCAGCCTTCACGCTTTCGAGCAAAGGATTGGCTTGACCAAGGAAACGATCCCAGGTCAATTGAGTATTCGGTGCGAAGATCAGTCGCGATGCGATGAAGGAAATCTCACGCTTGAGATAGATCATCAACCTTCTAACATTAATGCGGTCTAGCGCGGAAGCCGTTTGTTGAAGGGTTTTCTGTCCGTAAATGACGATGCCTTCAGCAGGGAACTTAGCAATAGGATTAATGTTATTTTCGTAAAGTAAATCACGATCATCCGAGGTAAGGCGTCGTGAAACATCTACCACCGGAATGCCGCCAGCGCCTTCACTCAAGCCGCCTCGTGTAAAGCCAGCCGGTGCAAACCAGGGTGCCTGGGCGCGATCAGTTGTTGAAAGAACCCCAAGCGCCGCAATGCTGGGAGGTGCCCACAGTGACTGATTCGCAATAGTGTCAGTGATACGCACCCAAGGGTAATACGTGGCACCATAACTATTATTGATTGCTCGTGATGTTAGCGCGGTAACTGCTGCCTCTGGAGTATTTCCTTCGTTGCGGGCTTCCGCCGAGGCGCTCGATTCGGTATCAGGCGTATATGCTTTTTCGATATCGATAATAGCCAACGTGTCGCCACGCTCTTGAGCCGTCTCTAGGAGATAATTGGTCACCTCCGGCGAAACAATGCCCGGCATCGCGACCGCGTTCATCTGCACGTAATCCGGATCGGACACAATGTCGATGGCTTTTCTCAAGGTGTACAGAGTAGAAGAGGTATCTACCGTATCGCTGGTTGTGATAGTGCGGGCAGCAAAAGGATCACGTTCAGTAATATCATACCCGTCAGTACCGCCTGCCAACACAGTCGTAAAGCGGTCGATGCCCAACTTCAAGACCGACACATAGCTTTGCCCACTCTTCGCTGTGAGACTGTTGCCATTGCGACGGCTCTTAGGAGTGTAAGATACGGTTCCCTTTAGCTTAGAGTTCGCAATGGTACCGCTCACATTATCCAGAGAGAACACCCATGGAAGAGCAATAGGATCGGCATTAAAAGAGGCCGTAGCGGGATTATAAGCCACCGCGGCGCTTTTAAACCCATCGTTAATCTGGTGATTAGTGCTATAAGGGTTAACATCGAGTCCCGGCTGTCGAGCCCGGAGATAGTCGGGGATGCCCAGATCATAGAAAGTGTCGGTGAAGGTTCGCCCTGTCCAAACACCCCAATAAGTAGCTCTTAGGCTGCGTGGGGTACCCTGGGTGCTTTTCATTCTCAAAGGGATTCCCGGAAACTGGATCGTCGCTCTAAGATTCTCAAAGCGGTTGGCGTTAAGTAAGTTGGCGATGCCCTTTCCGGTTCTTGTCTGTCCGCCGACTCCCAAAATGGCGGCATTGCCACCAGCTACCATCGAAACCACGTTGGTAGTTCCACTAGCGGGAACAATCAGGTTATTAGACCAGTTATATGATTCAACTCCATCAGCATTGAGGTCCGCACCACCCAAGGAAAAGTAGCTAACATCCTTGTATTTGAGGGGTCCGAACACTCCAAAGGGCAACCAGCGTCTTTCACCGGTACCTTTGGCTACATCCTCATCCATCACGACGCGGATATAGTTTGAGACATTATCAAACTCGCCATATTGTACCAACCGCTTTTCAGTCTCATCGTAAACTTCGTACTTGTCTCCGATGATGCGAGCCACATAATTAGGACTCATCGGGTTGAGACTCAGTTGGTCATAGCGTTCGATAATCTGGGGGTTTGCGTCCGTATCCGAGATTTTCCGCACCAAAATGGAGAAAGTTCCGAAGTCAGTAAAATCACCTTCCGCAGCGCGGATATTGGAAATAGAAATTTTGATAGTGCGCTGGAAGTCTTCGCCGGCAGTAAGAGCCTCAAGGCGGAAGAGCTTCTGCATATCCTGGGCGCGGTAAGATCCGGTATTGGTGCTTAAATCTTGAGCAATAAACCAGCCGGTAGAGGCGCGCTTAGCAGCCGCTCGCCATTTGGACTGCTGTCCGGTTTGACTATAAGCCGTATCAGTGCCGGCTGCGCCGCTGAATTGTGTCAAGGGGAATATAGCTGCCATTACTCCAGACACTGCGGTGCCTCCTGAGCGTACGGCCATCATCCCCAAGCTGGTGCTTCCTGTGGCGAGGCATCGCCTCTCGAAAGTTTCACCGAGCCAGTAATTCCCACCCTGGAAATAGGTGCGGGTAGCTGCTGTGGTAATAGCCGAATTCGTAATGGTTGGATTAGTATTCAGAACCTTGCGAATAAAATTGGATTCGCCAGGGTTGAGACTCACTGTAGCTTCTTTGGCGTAATTGCTTCCGGTAAAGCGCAACTTAATGCTGTTAATATCCGGAAATTCAAAGAGGGTTGAGCCCTGAGCAGAACTGCTGTTATTCAGTCCAACAACCGACCCCGACAGAATAACTCGACTAGTGGGGCAATAAAACTGCGCGGCCATCACGCCATCTACTAGGGTATTCGCGGATGAGGAGGGCCAAACCACCAAACCATATGCGCCACCTTTGACAACCGAGTTGTCCACCACATTGCCGGCTTCCCAGCCAGCTTTGCCCGTAGCATCGGCAGCACTGGACTCATCGCCCAATGGGCGCAAGAAAGTAATAGGAGAGTTGTTTCTTAACCAAGCTTGGGCTGCATAGGCAGCATACGTGGGAGCAGTTGTGTCTCCCTGTCTCCACACGTCAGTCGCGGCGTTGCCAGGAACAGGATTCCCAAACGTTTCCACGAAATCGGAAAATGAATCTATAACCACAGGAACGTTTGCTGGTCCACGACGAGTGCGACCAATGATCAGGGGACCCACAGGACCCGGCAATGCGGGCAACTGCGAATTGTCCACTTCATTAACAAAAACTCCTGGCGAAATGAATTTAAATCTTCTTGCAGAGTTGTCAGCCATTTATAAAATTCTCCTCTTTTACCTTCAGGATAAGATGAGCAAATACATATTCAAATAATAGTATGCGCTACTAATAAATAGTAGGTTCCTTGACCAAACACCCACCAATATCCTTTTAACGTTAAGCTCGGTATTTATCTTTCCTGTTTGGGTCATCTTCGGGGGTGTCGCCCAGAATTGCGCGCTCTCGGCCAACCGTGACTTCCGCAGCAGATTCTCGGGTGACAACCACCGGTGTTTCTTGGTTAGTGCCGCCGCCAATTAGGTGTCCGAGAACCTTAATGGTGACAGTAGACTTGAAAATGCGTTCGTCCGTTTCTAGTCCCAAGTTATTGCTCTCGTTCTGGAATGTTTGATCCACAAAAGCCTCGTAGGAATTCCCCTCATGTGTAACATTAAAGACAGCAGGAGTCGAAAATCGAGTCAAAAAGGGCGTAAGCATTTGATTCATCTGTTGTTGGTAATTCGAGATAAGCTGAATATCATAAGTCATCTCTACAAACGTTGGATTGGGAACATACAAGGTCTCATACACTACCTTCTTGTTGTCAAAGGGGAAAGTTTGATAAGTTTTGTTTGTTTTGTTCCCAAACCTTTTGATTGCGGTGTTGTTAGCTCGTTCACGGCTCTTTTCCTGCATTACTCTTCGCGCAATCGGAATAGCCCCGCCCCGTTTATAAAATTCATAATAGGGAGGGATAAAGACGCCGTAACGACCCTTGTTCGCCGGGTTCTTATCCATCGCGGTACGAGCTACCGAAATGAGGGGATACTCCAAAGTTCGAGTATTGGTACGAAGGAGCGGATCTTCCTTGATTGAGAAGGCTCGTTCAGGCGATGAAAAGAGAATTGGAACCTTTTTAGAGCCGGCGTTCGTGTCGCAGAATATATTTAATTCCTCATTGACGAAGTTGTATAAGGCGCGGTCAATGTCTTCAAAAGTTGAACCATTAAATCCATAAGTGGAACGCAGGTTTTGATCGAGCTTAGTTCGCTTTGGCATATGTTTTTACCTCTTGTTTTGTTCGGATCTACTACCAATGCGATTGCCGGGGTCGAACATTCCCTGGCGAACCTGGCGGCACGAAGCCTCTACTCCTAAAACTGACCAATCGGTAAAGCCGCTGTCTTGCCCGAAAATCAGTCGGGGCTGGGCGACGTCCACAATTTCAAAATACGTGTCGTCATATTGTAAGAAATCCCCAAGTCGGACGAAAAGATTTTGATCTTGGGAAATTCGTCGTTTGTGAAAATGAACCTTAAGGGTAAGGATTCTGTCAAAACCGAACCGGTCCTGGGTGCGCTGGGTATCTTCATATTCCACCAGTGCATAAACGTGGACCGGCGACAGGAAGGTTTTATGCAATGCTTCCCCATATAAGCTATGATAATTGGTACGATCTTGATCTATCGGAAAGTAAATAAGCTGTTGCCCTACGACGCGCTCGATTACTTCATCATTAAGTTGCTTAACAAAATTGCGTTCTGACTGCCCGACGAATAATGGCGGAGGTGGCTGTAGAGGCTGAGTCCAGAGATTCTTATTTGACATCTACTTAACCCACATAAATGCCATTAGGAATTCGTGCCACAATCTCTTGAACATTGCGTTGCATATTATTATCTTTTTCCGCCAACTGGTTGTACACCATCTCGTCCAGAACAGCCTTCAATTCATCTCGTAAGCTGTTCTGTTCATCTTTGGCTTCGGTAATAAGTGCCGGACCATTAAGCGTAATATCATTTCCCGGAATAGGAATGGTCGCCAATTTAGAACGTACTTGTCCAAGCGTCTCTTTACATAATGACAAGGCAAATCGGCGTACCCACTGCTTTCCGACACTATTAATATTAACATAAGGAACATTAGGAAAAGGAAGAGTGTTCATATTGTTCACCCCATCGGCACCATATTTGCGATCCTCGTCTTGATCAAACGGATCTTCAGAAACTCGGAAGTCTACCCAAAAATGGCTTGGCTCTTCACCCGACGGTGTAGGAAAAATACGCAACATATTATTATTAATGCGGAAAGACCAATGAGAAGCTCTAACGTGAAGATCTTCCTCAAACGCATAAGCCTGAAGAACATTTTGCCACGCCGGCACTAATTGGAAAGTGCTGTCATCGGCATACATACCATAAGTAGATAAGTTGCCCACGGTCCCAATAGCATACCCACCGAAAAAGTTCCACATCGCTTGTGGAGTTTTATAATAGACACGCTGAATGGTAATAGCTTTTTTCCCCACCTTTCCCCAGTAAGGAATGTGTTTTTTTGCCGGATCTACCGAGGCGCTATAGATAATCGATTGCAGATCATAATCCTGTTGGTCTTGGCGCGCCTTAAAAGAAGCTGAATAAACAGTTTGTCCCGAACCCACCCCGATGTGTGCGCCGATGCCTCTCCCCACGTGAGTAGTGTATTTTAATTGAAGGCGTGGGAATTTCAAGTTTGGTTTGCCTTTAAGTCCTTCAGAACCTGCATAGGCTGAGAATTCTCCATCTTCATTGAAAGAGCCTGTCGTCGCTCCGAGCATATCAGAGAGAACATTTTTGGCTTGATGAGTGTTAATAAGGTAGGAATATTCTAAACAAGCTTCCTCATAAGCGTTATAAACGTTTGCCGGGGTAATTTCCAAATCTAGAACATTTCCACCTAATTTGTTATACACATAAGCTACTTGATCTACTGCTCCACTGACAAAGGCGTTAGTGGAGTAGATACCATAAGCTAAAGAGCCGAGCACTTTAGAATGCGAGCCAGTGCTCGGGAGCACTACAGCACTTTGAACACTAACGGGTTGTAAATTGACGGGCATTACCGGATTCTCCCTGGGGGCAAATAGATTTAACCTTAATAAATAGTTTTGGCGCGAACACTTGGCACATAAAAACAGAAAACCCCGCCACAAGGACGAGGTTAACTGCGTTATTATTCAACGATAAGTGTAAATTACACGAGATCGGCGACGATAACAAGTCCGTACATATCAGGACGCACCATCTTCTTGGCGTAGCGAGTCATGACGCCCTTGCGGGGCACGAAATCTTCAACGCCGAAGATTGTGGGAGTGACTTGCAGCGGAACATACGGAGCATAGACATATCCGCTTTCAAGGAAGCTGTTGCCTCGGCGACCAACCAAAACAATGTTTCGGAGGAAGTAAGGATCAACGTGGATGTCCATCTTGCGGCTGATTGAACCAACCTTTTGAACGCCCCAACTACCATTCTCGTCATCAACAGCCGCCTGAGCGCGGAATCCGCTGGTGAACTCAAGAATGTTAGCAACTTCAGGAGAGCAAACCAAGAAGTTTGCGCCGCCACGAAGCGTCTTGCGGTGAATACGAGCACTCACATCATTGATTGTCTCAAGAAGAGTTTCGTACCATTCGCTGACCGTACCTGTGAAATCAGGATGCAGGGTGGTGTTAATAACCGCCCCTGTTTCGCGATTAAGGAACTTGCCTGGGCTGCGGCTCCACCACAACGTACCGGCAGTAGCGTCCACAACCAGATCCTCAAGGATTTCACGGTCAATTTCCAAAGCAATCTGCTCCGAAAGAATGCTCGTAAGCTCAACTTCAGCGTCAAGGTTATGATAAGCATTCAAATCTTGAGCAAGCTCGGGGCTCCACTTAGCTTTGAGCTTCTTGGTGATTGCGGTCACGGCGACACTGCTGACATCAATGTTGATTTCAGGAATGCGCGCGTTGGCCTCAAGACCCCAAGGAGTCGTACCACGGAGCGAACCGAGGGCATCACCCTGCTGGAAAGCGTCCACGATCGGATAAGTGACTTGACCGGTGGCGCCACCACACTCCAACACTATGGCTTCGAGATTGGCGGGGGCGGCGGCGGCGAGGGGACTCGGATCTAGAGCCACAAACACCACCATGTCACGAGCGGAACCCGAAAAGCGCGTGAGGCGACGAGCAAAGAAAGCATCAGCACTCACTCCGACACCCGCACCACCACCTGGGTACACTGCACCTGCACCGGTACCGGGAACGATTGCCACCAAGTCATTTGTGTTAAGGTTCGGCAAAGCACTGGCAGATTGGCGGACGATGGCATATGCCGTACCTGTGCCGGCTGCGCCGGAGACCAACGTGGGGTCATCACGCAGATACTCATAGGCTGCGCCGCCAGGGGATGAGTTAGCATCACCAAAGGTGCCGTTGAGGACGGCAGCGAATCGGTTAGCGGCAATGAGATTAACGGAGCCCGTAGGGCTTGCATAACCATTATTCAAAGCGTAAAACGACTTTTCACCAAACTGGTTGGCCAAGTTCACACCGCCGGTGATCTGTTGACCAACAACATCACCACCGTAGACCGACTTGTTAGCAACAGCAGCAAGACGCGGCATCGTCGGACCCATTTGGGTACCGTCACGCAACGCCGAAGTGTACTGATCAGCAAACTTAAAGTCGAGGAAGAAGATGAGTCCACTTGGGAGGCTCATCGGTTGGACAGAAACAAGGTCCTGTGCCAAAAGATTGGCGAACACACGTCGCACAATCGGGAAAGCAACTGCGGCAAAGCCATCAACGTCGCCAGCCGACATCGTTGATTGTTCCTTGAGAAGTTGGGCAGCCTGGTTTTCCAGAAGACGAGCCATGTTGGTACGTCCAACATCACTAAGTCCTTCGAGGAGTCCCGTCTTTTCCCACTTACCAAGGAGTGCTTCACCCTCATTAGCAAGAGAGCGCGCTCTAATGCCTTCTGTTAGGGTATCAATTACAGACATTTTATTTTCTCCTTTAATTTTTATCTGTGGTTCCTGCGAGAATCGCCCATCGAGAATAGGTCGGGTCAGAAGGGTTGGAGGCGCGTTCTTCCGAACGACGACTGCTTAGAATCACCGAAGAACTTCTACTTACTGCTTCAGACAATGATTTTGGACCAGCCGTCGTGCGGTTGGACGCCAATGTCTTTTGAAGAGTTTCAAAAATTGTTCTTGATTCTTCAACCGAACTTGCACCACGGACCATATCAACAATTTTAGTTTTTTGCTGCTCATTCAAAGAGTGATCGGTGAGAACACGATTCGCATAAAATAACCTAGCATTCTGGAGGTTTAATTCCTGAAGCTTCTTTTTAACCTCTCTCAGCACCATCGTGAGAGAATGATTTTCTTTTTTTAATGATTCGTTTTTTGCCATAGTGGCGACATATTCTTCTATGTCATCACTATCCATACCATCTGTATAGATGGTTTCTTTTTTAGTATCCAACGAGCGACGGCTGGCTTCATCTTGTTCTATCTGATCGTGATTAAGTTTTTCCTCAGTCCGATCGAGTTGAATCTGAGGGACATCTACTACTAGAATTTCCTTAAACATATTAACCAACTCAGCGGGATCCAATTCAATTTCGTCATCGCGATTAGCGGGAGCTTCACTGTCCAGGCTGACGCCTATATTGTTAGCAACGTCGCTGTGGTCACGAGTAGCATCGATAGCATCTTCAGCCGAAGGGTCATCATCCTCCACCGCAGCAAGGATATCTCGTAAGTCTACTACCACCTCGTCGGGATTATCCCCTTCGATATGAGCCATTGGTACGCCCTCAAGGGCTGTCGTATCAATATCGGCGGTTTCCTCTTCCATATCGAGACCAAGCCCCTGGGGAGCTAGCGGGTCGATTTCTTCGTCTTGTTCGAGAATACTGTTCAGAGCCGAGCGGACTTCATCAGCATATTTCTCTACAATGGCACTTTCAGCGTTCTTAAGAGCCGCTTCACGAAGTGACTGGGCATCTATAATAGCTTGTTCAAGCATGCTGTTCGACATAAAAATAGCTCCTTCAATTAAGAAATTGTCACTATTAATTAGTTGGAGTAGATATTAAACGACGATTTTAATTAGTCAGTGATTCCTGAACCGGTCAAATTATACATCTGGCTGCGGCCGATGCCAGTCAAAGAAGCGACCAATTTCCACGGAGCACCAGGGTTAGCGGTAATAATCCACACGTTCTTACATTTCACATTAAGAGTAATAGCCGGCTCGTTGGTGGCGCTATTAGGGAAGGGTACATAATGTTCCCCGGTGATAGTCTTGGGGGAAGAAGAGCCGGTTGGAGCGAAGGCCAAAAAATTCACGTTACTGCCGTTGCCCGGAATTAAGGTAATCGATTTAGTGACCGTCGGAAAGGCAATTTGCTGGTGTTTGGTCTGGGGTCCAAAGTTTTGAGAGCCAGTCACAAACGGCGCGCCGGATACTTGATAGGAAGCGACATTACCCAATCCGGGTGTATTAGCAATCTGTCCTTCGTAGTAACGGGTTTTATCAGGTTGATTCCAAGTAGACATATAATTCTCCTAGCGCAGGCTATTTTATTTAAATAGTTCTTTCATCCGCAAATTATGTTTTTTAATGACACGATCGCGGTTTCTCTTTTTTTCGATGCGCCTCTCCGAGGGGGATTTATAATATTGGCGTTCGCGAATTTCATCGACAACACCCTCTTTCTTGGACTTTTTAATAAAACGCCGAACCATCTTGTCGGGATTTCCCTGGCACTCTTCTGCTGTGACAGTGATCTGCGTTCTCAGGGGACGATTGCCGGTTCGTCGCCGGGAGTAATTTTTATTCTTCATTTTTATATCTTTCTATTTTAGATTGTTAACAACGTTACCCCAGGCTCCAAAACCTGGGATGCTAGAAATATCTACGCCTGCATCATCGGGGGCTTGACCCGCCAGGGCACTTCCCTTCTTCCCGGTCGAGGGAATCGGGGTAGTTCCCTCAAATAGTTCGGGATTAGGAAACCTTTTTTTAATCTCCTCATAAGAGCGATGTCCCACTTCTTTCATCACTTGTTGGCGCAATTCAGAAGAGGCTCGTGAGGGAGCCTTAGCCTGTGAAGAGGAGGGAGATTTATTTTCCATCAAAGTAGAGGCTCCCAAGCCCTGGACTACCTCGGATATAATAGTGGAAAGCGCACCTTCTTCAAAAATTACCTCTTTGACGCATTCTTTAATAATATTTTTGAGTTCCGATTTTTTCATTGTTCTCTTTCTGTTTTTCTAACTGACCGATGCCAGCAAGTTGTTTGAAACTAACGCCCACTTACTTCCTGTCCAAATGAATTTAAGGGCAGCACCGAGCATATCAGGCTCGATGGCCATAAAACTGATTTTGTTCCCTCCAGACAGAATATTAGAAGTATTAATCATAATTCCCTGTCCATTGGTGGCAGTGGTCATAATAAGTTGTAAAATCTGTCCGGCAGTGGTGCCACTAGCTAAACTCATAGTGTGCATACCTGCGTCACCGGTGATGGAAGTAGCGGTGAGAAGATGCACTGAACTGGCAGGTGTCAGTGTACTTGTCGTTTGATTCCCTAAATCTGTTGTGGTCGTTCCGTGGATAACCTCCCCAGAAAATTTAGCGTCGCCGTCAACATCCAAATCAACACTAGGCAATGTTGTGCCAATGCCCACCCTGTTGTTTCCGGCATCGACGTGTAACACCACCTGTCCGTTATCCGCCATCACTTTCGTATCGTAGTTTGCGTTGGCATTGTTTAGTACAATGTCGGACCCATCAAACTTAAAAACAGATTTTCCATCTGCGACTAAATTAATTTTACCATTGTCGGGGAAACTAATACGAGTATCAACATCTCCGTTGTGGCGGATGTGCTCATCTATTGCCATGCTTCCTGCTATGACAAGTTTGTAGCCCGGAGAATCTGTCCCGATACCTACTTTACCATTAGCATTTATCACCATCGCCGGGGTGGCTTCTGATCCCGCCTTGAAATCCAGACTATCATCACCGTAGTTATTAAATATAATCCACTTTCTTGTGCCGTTCTCGTGAAATTCAAGACCGGGGTGGCTGTCGGTGTCGCCGTTTATTTTAATTCTAGCGTCGTCGCCGCTGATCTGAAGACTTGTGCCTTGTTGCTCAACGCTGCCGGTGATTCGAATTAGATCGTCGGCTGTGTTTCCAAGAATTATTTTGCCGTCAGCGGTAGCCCTAAAACCCCACGAACCGTCATCATCCTTTGACCCATAACCTACTCCAGACATTAGGCATCCCCGATTATGTCATTCAGGGCACGATTAATGCGGTCAGCTTTAGTAAGATTGGTCAAGCGTTCACGGATCTTGTTTTCAGACACCAGAAACGCCCCAGCAGTGCTAGGTTCTGAAACGAGGTCAAAACAGAGAAGTTGAAAATCATCTTCCACCATCGTCATCCCATTCTCTTGTCGGGTAGAACCCAAACCTCGACTAGAAATACCCAATTGGACACCACCCTCGACTAGTTGTTTAGCAATCTGTCCCGCTGGGGTATTCAAAATCTTAATCTTACCCATTACATCATTACCCTTCCACCAAACTTCGGTGACGAGGTGACTGACATTAGCCAAGTTGACCACGGAGTGGTCTGGATGGTCTAATTCGCCTGTCGCCCGGCACTCTTTGACAAGTTTCGCGTAATTCTTCATTTCGCGTTCCAAAAGGCCTCTGGGATAAACGCGCTGGTTCCCGTTGGGGGTGTCGGCGCGCTGGATGGGTCCGGCTACTATAAGATGGGTTCCATTGCGATTACCCTCACGTTCCTCTTCCGTGAGAAGACTATTACTATAGTCCAAACTCATAAATTCTTGAAGGACAGACTTATTACTCATTGTTTAATCCTCTTTCTTATCCCACATATCGTGCAACGACTTAGGCGAGACGCCCATCTTCTTAGCCGTATCGACAAAATGGTTATAACTTAGATGCATCTTGGGATCTTTCTTCTTAGCCGCGTTAAACATCTTGCGAGCTTCCGGACTCAAACCGGCCAGTCCGCTGTTCTTGTCGGCTTCGCGCTCCATAAGATTGACCACTTCTTCTTTGATGATTTTAATAAGGTTTTGTTTTGTGATTTTCATTTACACTCCCCCGTGCAGTTTGAACATGAACAGCAGCCGCAACAACAGCAGCAATGCTTAGTGTTAAAAATATTGACCAACTTGTGCAGTATCTTTTTCATTGGTTATCTCCTTTAAGAGTGCGGGCGCTACCCGCACGTTTCTACTACCCCTGCAACAATTTGCTACTGGACGTAGCATCCATTTTTGCGTCCACATCCCTTCTAGTTCGGTATTCATATTGAAATCCTCCGTCCGATATGAGCATACATAACGCATAAGATGTTCCCGAACTTAAGCAACCTAGTAAAAAGGCGTTTGTCAAAGAAACATCAAATGTAAATAGTTCTGTAAATGGGTTTAGGAAGAGAAGAAGAACCCCTACCCAAAATCCGACACACATTGGACAGTGAAAAAAATGGTGAGATGGTCGCCAGCGAGCGAAGAGGCGGGAATATACTAGCACCTGTGTCATTCCATAGGCGCACAAGATAAAGTAAATCATTAGTCTCGCTTAGTACAGATAACCATAACCGGCGAAGGTATAGGTGGGATCTCCGATGGCATTTGCGCCTGGTGTATCTTGATAGGGAGGAATAGATCCATAGGCGGTGCTGTCTTCTGGGGTCGGATCAGTGAAGCGATCCTCAATGTTTTCATCATACTCGTCCGCAATGCGTTCATCGTCGGCTGTCTGAGTAATGAATTCATTAATTTGGTACAATACCGCCTCTAGCGTATTTACTTCTCCTTGCGCCGGGTAGGTCGTCTCAATCATACCGAAGACCGGACCACCTTCTGGGGCCAACGCATTCGTAACACCACCCTTGAAAAGAGAATACATTAAACTTTGTTGGTAATGATATACATCTTTTTCCGCATAAGGTTTAGGAAGAGTTACAATGCGCTGACTTTCGGGCATCACGAGGATATCCATATACTTATGATCATCGATTAAAAGATTCCCATCCAGTGTCTTGGTCATCTTTAAACTAATCTGTGCTTGGACTGGTGCCTCTTCCTCTAAAGGAGCAGAGGAGGCCTCTTGAGCCCCTTTGTTGAGAACAATCTTAATTGCCATCGTCGGAATACTCTCTTACTAGTTTTTGAATTTTGAGGATTTCAAGTAGATCCTGCTGGGTCACGGACGAAACGTTAATCTTTTCGAGCATAGTTAAGACTTTTTTGGTGCTTGTCACCATTTGACTGTCGTCCTTTACTTCGGTCATCTGAAGTGACGCCGATACTGCACTATGAAGTCGTTTTAATTCATCACCCAAGTAGACCCGATAGTCAACCCCTTGTTGCCCTATGGAATTAACAAACCCTCCGAGCACTTGTTTTTGTTCTGGAAGTAATTCTTGGTAATGATTGTTGAAATTTTCTACAAAACTCTTGACAACGAGACTATCCACGGGTTCTAATGTGTCAGTCGGGCTTTCTGTTTTGCGGGTGAGCCTGTCCATAATTTTGCGCTCCATCAATACACGATGCTGGAGTGGTGATTTTTCCCCGAAGATCTGTGACAATGTGGCAAAAGACTTATAATTAGGTACAAAGTTATTGTACACACCTTTGCCCAATTCTTGGTTGACAGTTCGTATTATTTGAGATTGTTCTTTAAATATTTCTTCATCTCCGATAGCGGCATAATCTTTTTTGGCGTGAAAAACTAATTTCTCCGCCGTATACTGATCATATGCGCCTTCTTCACTGAGGAGGGCATTATAGCAAGCTAGTTCTCGCTGGAGAGAGGTGCCTTTCTTGAAGTGTTCGCGGATGATGTTTTTGACTTTTTGGGCACGGGCGTGGTTTTGATTAACGACTGCCTTTGTAAGTTCGCGCACAAGAGCCTCATATAAAAACGCGGTGTTACGCTTTTTATTATGCTTTATCTTTACTTTCATCTTTCTTTTCCATCTGTTCAATTAGACGATTAACCTCATAATGCGTCTTAAACAGTTGTTCCTCCTCATAATTAATTGACTCGGGTAACGTGCCGTTGCCTAGAGAATCCATCTCGGGCTTCCCTATAAATAGTTTGCGTTGTCCCCATTGGGGTAGTTGGCGCATATTTTTTAACCGCCCCCCTAAATCGCGAGCATCATCTCGCTGTCCGGGGAGAGTATCAGCACCGGCGTCGGGTGCATCAGGCTGAGCTAGGAGAGACCCAGGTTCGGGTTCCGGGGCGGGTTCGCCCTCATCAGCGCCGGCTGCTCCGAGATCTCCCCCCAGATCGGTATCCAGAGGTCCGCCGCCACCGGCAGTCGGCTCGGGAACAGTGCCTGCTTCTTCAATTTTGGCATTAAGAGCAGCGTCGCCAACTTGTTCCATCTGAATCCGGCGTACCTCTTCTTCATCCAAATTAAAGACATGCTGATAAACCCACCGGCGGGAAAACAAGCCTTCAGTGGCAGCACCTGCAATATCAAACTTGGTGCGCAAATGTTCCAACTCTTGGAGTTCAGCAATCTTCGAAGGATTATTCAAACTCAACTTAAAGGAAATCAGATCATTATTCCGGAACCCTAAAGTAAACAAATGAATGATACACAGTTTTTCAATTTCAGCCAACAAAGAGCGTTGAAGCCTTTGGATAGTGCGAGAGAAGCGAATGTCTTTTTGAGAAAGAGTTGTCTTATCTTCCATTGAATCGGTCTGGGCCAAATAAGCTTTAGGCACCTTAAGAGCCGAAAACAATTTGTCCCGTAAGTAATTCACATCATCAATATCCCCGGTGAACTGACCGCCGGCTAAAGTTTCAATACGAGTCGTGGTACCCGCTCCTCGCACTGGAATATAAAAATCTTCATCGACACTCATTGCATTATACCGAAGATCAACACGTCCCGTATCTTGGTCCACGACTTGGTTGCGTTTCATTTGCGTTTTTACTTGCTCGATATATTGCTCAACATCTTCCGCCGCAATATTGCCCACATCAATATAGAAAACCCGTCGCTCGGGCGACCTCACAATACGATAGGCCATCATTGCATCTTCAAGGAGAGTCAGTTGTCGCCAGATACGTCGCGAAGGTTCCAAGACAGAGGTACCATAGGGAACATATTTGTCATCACCCATTACGCGGAAATGGCACACCTGCCAGTTTTCAAAGGTTACCCCTTTGTTTCCTTCAGCCTGTTGCCAGAAGTATTGAATGTAATTAGGATTGGTGGGATCGGCTCCTTCAATTCGTTCAACTTCACGCACAGGGAGAGGAATACAGTTAGTAATCCCGATCTTATCATCTATATCCAAGTAGAGATAATAATCCCCAAACTTACACATACTCCGCGCCCAACCAAACAGGTTGGCTTCAACATTGAGAACGGTGTAAAGGAGTTTGTTGATAATTTCTTTAATCTCTTGATTTCGGCAATCAATATGCACAATAGGGCTCATACCCGTACAGGTTGTAATCTCGTCCGCATAAATATCTAACGACGACGCAATCTCTGGCATATACTCCATCTGATCAAAGTCGGTGTAGCGGATCTGACGGTTTCGATTAAAGAGAACCTTATTACTTAAATCACCAAAGGGGTTGTAATATTCTTTCTTTTTAAATTCGCGCCCAGTGCTGCTCGTAAACGTATATTTCTGAACGTCTCTTCTTGTTCCCTTAATGACGTCGGGTCGGTCATAGTTGACCAAGGGTCCACTAAAAAGACGTGTAAGACCCTTAAACAGTCCGGATTGTTGATTCCGCGGGTTATTACCCTTACTCGGGTTATTTACATTATTATTAGATTTGTTATCAGAATCAGCCATTTTTTATCCTTTTATAATCCAGCTTAAATCGTGTGAGCGCCCGTCAGATCCCTTAAAGGTAGACTTGGGGCTTTTGTATCCAGTCTGTCCTTCAATTTTAGTATTTATAGTCTTAGTGCTTACCGAGATGCTCGTCAATAATGCTTTCTTATATTGTGTCTCCCGTTTGTTTGCTACCAGCGCGGTGTCGCGAACCCAACATCCAATTGCAGTAGCTATAACTAGGTCGTCATTATAAGAACGCATTGCCTGGGGGCGACCATTATGCCACACAAAAGTTTTAATCTCGTTTGCCAACCTCGCTGATTTAATAGTAATTAGTTTATTTCTGATGAATTCTTCAAATTTGCCAATAACTAAAGGGCGCGTCTTCATTGACATCGTAAAGCCAGGGACTCCACCTATGGCCTCTGCTGTCACTTCATCCACGTATTCATGAGTAGATTTTACACTATAATAGAGATTTTTATACTCTAGATCTCGCAGACGACTGAGGACGCCAATGCCGAGAGAATTATTTTCAATGATTAAGAGTGCATCATTGTACTCCGATGCGATACCAAACAAAAGGGGAGCAAATTGATCGGGGGTTATCTTACCTTGGTACTCGGCTACTTGAGTCATTCGCTGGACGTCGAAAACTTCCACCACACTATAATCAGACCCATCGCCCCGAGCTACATCTGCAAGCGCCACATAATCGCGACCCTCTTCAGCCTCTTCCCAGATCCAGTAATTCCGGTCAAAACCAGTGCGATGGCGTGGTTCTTCCAGATTGTCTTGAATTATCTTCAAGTCATCACCGTGAATAACTGTTTCTCCGGAGGCGTTAAAATTGCATTCTAACTCTTGAGCGATTTCCCGACGTGACATATTTTTGGTCTCGTGCTTAAACCACTCCTCGTCGCGTTCAGGGTGTACATCCCACGGCAACTTAATGGTATGAAAATCATTTTTGTCTTCTGATGCATCAGTATAAGTGCGGTGAAACCAGTTCCCCACGCCATTAGGCGTCGAGAGCGCAATACAGCGGCCACCAGTTGACAAGGTGGGATAGAGACCAGCCCATAGCTCATCCATACCTTCAACAAAAGCCGCCTCGTCTACCACCAACAAAGATAGAGCCTCTGAACGTCCAGCATCACCGGACGTGGAGGAAGCTTTGACCATTGACCCATTGGCCAATTCAAAGGAGGTGCGGTTATCAATGGTTATTTCGGCGATTTTTAACCACGGCGGAAGGTTTTTATGAATAGCTTTAATTTTCTTTACCAGATTAGTGGCAGTACCGAGCTTGGTTGCAACAACAAGAACATTTTTGTCCCGATGAAACAACATTAGCCAACACACATAGGCAGCGACGGTCGTAGAAATCCCTAACTGGCGAGCTTTGAGGATTACACTAAAGCGGTTTTCTTTAAAATCTTCTAATGCTTGTGCTTGAAAATCATACAAGTCAAACGGGATTAATCCCCGCATCGGGTGAGAAATTTTAGCGTAGTTATTACAAAAGAAAGCAGGGTCTTTACCACAGCGGACAATCTCCGCCATCGTTTCCTTTCTATTTGTAGGCATTAATCCCCCGGTGTTTCAGGGTTTTTTCCAGCCTTATCATTTGATGGTCTCTTTTTGCTGGAAAGGTCCAAGAAATCTTTGAACTTCTTTTCTAGAGTCTTGTCTTGGTCACGGATAGAAATGCGTCGGTTAGGAATGACATCATCACCAGCCCCACTGATAGAGTATTGCTTGGTAGCCTGAACCCAAGTGTGAATTCTCGAAGTGGTCTGAACCAGAATATCAGCTTCGTAGTCGGGCTTCAGGGTACAAGATTCTTTCGTAATATTTTTATACTCTTTTTTAAGGAACTTTACAATATCTGCAAACTTTTCCTCAATTTCATTTTCAAATCGGTTGCGGGGATGAAGCTCCTCTAAGCGCATTTCACTTTGGTAAGTGACAATCATTTTATCAGCACAGAAACGGCACCGGAATCCATCAATAACACGAGAGTCGAGAATGGGATGACCCTGTTCTCTTTTGAGTCCAATTTCTACATCAGGCTCATATGAATCATATGCATTAGAAGCAGCCTGGTTGAGTCCTTTTATAATCTCTAAAATATTGTTGGCCATTTTATTTGCGTCTCCTTATAGCGGCGGCTACCTGTTCCTCGCTAGGTCTCCAACCATTTTTCCACTGTGGTTCCATTCCTACTACAAAGTCTTCATAACATAAATAACAAGAAGAAAACCTATTCATATATAGGTCGTCCCTTGTTGAAAATGAGTATGTTTTACAGATTGGACAAACTCTGTCTTCAGAAATGATTTTTTTATGTTTACGGATTCGGATATCCTTTACATAAAAATCCTCCTCCACACCCTTACGCTGGTCACGAGCCAGGCGTCGTTGCTTCACTTGTTCGAGGTACTCCTCCTCTTTTGTGTCTTCCCACCTAGACCGGAAGTCTTGTACACTTTCTTTGCCATATTGTTCCGCGATGGCTTTTTCAATGTGAGCCATATATTCGTTATCTTTTTTCACCGTTGATATACCGCGTGAACAATACCTACCGACAATCCGGCACCCATCAGCAAACCAGTGACTACCCCGACTGTACCTCGATTTCGATCAAACCACGAGTTGTTTTTTTTGAGTTGTTCTTCTAATTTGGTGATCGAGAGTTTATACGTCTCTTGAACCTGGGTGCATACTTTTTTATCTACAGAACATTCTGCCAGTTTGGCGTTGGTGTCAATTTTCTTTTCCAGTATTTTGCGAAAGTCTTCTTCGCTCAACAAAATCCCAACATAGGTGTTACCCTCTTGCTCAACAGCCGCTGGGCGAGGCTCAAACTTTGTGACCTCTGCCGCAGCGGCGTTAAACGACAAGAGCAATAAAAGTGAAACTACTTTTTTCATTTTACTTCTTTAAAAACTTTTTCAGTCCCTCAATACGCTTAGCCGGACGCTTCAAGCCGCTGACCAATGTATAAGTGACAAGCTTATCCTTGTTTGCATCTTCGTAAATGCCGCGATGAACCATCGCACCGCCGGTGAGAGCAGCCAAAGTATCAAACCCAAACTCAATACTATCCATCAAACCCACAGTTTCTTCAAAAATTTCTTCACCACCGACAACGATGCATGCCGCACCACTAGCTGTAGTGAGATCAAAGCCCTCAGCCAACAGGGTCTTTTCAAGATTCTTCTTCAAGGCATTAGAGATAGCAGTCTCGCTATCAATATCTTTAACACTCGTAACACCCATAATCATACAGCCGGGTTGACGCATAATACTATCGTAATCGGTAGCATCAAAAGTTGTGTATTCTGAGTCTTTGTTAGCAAGCACATTAAAGACGTGGAACAAGCCAGCTACGGTGTTGTTGATGGTTGTCCAGAACTTCTTGACTGTAAGTTTTGGATATAGTTTTTTAATCTTCTCGTTGTCCACCATAATGAGGGGAGCAATCTTTCCTTTTTCTGCGAGCCCGCAAAGTTGGGTGATGCGAGTATGGGCGTTTTGCGCCACGGTGGGAGATGCTGATTCACCCGCAGTTGGCAACGAAGCTACAACCCCTACTCGCTGATCTACATCTTCCACTCCAATATAAGTAAAGTACTTCTTGGCTACTTTGATAAGCGTGTTAACTGTGCCACCGCCCGAGCCACCAGACACACCAAGGCAAATCAAAATGCGGTCAACATTAGTTCCAAAGACTTCTCGGAACTTATTGAACACTTCTTGTTCTTTGCGCTCGATTGCGGCTTCGGCTTTAGCCTGGTCTTTTCCTGCACCCTGTTCGCCATGCTCATCGACCAAAAATTTCTGATCGGCTGGAATATCCAAACCATTAAGATCGGAACGCGCAGTATTGACTGCAATAGTCTTCGTATAGCCCATATCGTAAAACGCCTTGGCCATACGTCCGCCGCCTTGACCAGCCCCAACGATGGCATAAGTGAGCGCGCCGCCGGACTGATCTTCGACAGTTTCCTCTTCTTCGTTTAGATCAGGATCATAATCCTCAATATCTAGAGTGGGAATGTCTACCATTTTATTTCTCCTTTTTCTTGGCTACCTTCTTAGCGGATGAGCGGCGCTTTGGTGCGGGCTCTTTTTTTACCTCGACTTGAGGCTCTTCTTCTACCACAACCGGGGTAACCGGAACACTAGCCACCGGCGCTGCTGGGCGGCGTGGGCGCTTGCGGTCCAATAATCCAGATTTTCTTAATTTTCGTTTTTTGGCCATTAGTAAGCCCTCCTTGTTATATATCTAATTCCTTGTGAAGCCTAATTAAAGCTTTCAACCGCTCTTCGCGGTCATCAATCTTTTGGGTATCCCGTAAACGATTTTGAAAGACGCTCTTCAGTGCTCCAATCTTATCTTTCTCCAGTCTACCACGCAACTCTGATTCTTTTAAGGCTAATGTTGCTTCGGTTTTTATTATTTCCAAATACTGTATTTTATCTTCCGTTGGTTTTAGCAGACGATAAAAGTAAATGAGCAGGCTTGCCATAACGACAAACCCAAGTACAAACTTCCACCAGCCGGATTTCAGCTTGTACCATAGCCATTTCATTTTCCGTGTTTCCACTTAGCAGCGATGTCGGCTGCTCCCTGTAATCCGATGTACGCGAGAGACACAGCAACCCAATCACTACTAGTCACATGTCCTAGTGCCAAAAAAGCTGTGGATGTTCCCCATACAATTAGTTTTCGTGAGGCCCACTTACCGAGCCATTTATCTAGTTTTTCGTGCATATCTACAGCACCTCCCCTGTAGATATAAATAGTCTCATCTTTTTATTTAGAAAGAAGTGCCAGTGCCACCCGGTGGGGGTGGGGGAGTGTCCGTTTCGATTTCAACAGCATCCACGATATCCTCAGGCCTAATCTTGGTCTCCTCGGATTTCTGTCCCTGTGCCAAGCTTTTTAAGACTGCCAATAGCCTGCTGGTCTGCTGTCCAACTTCGGGGTTGCGATCTTCAAAGGCGTCCACAACACGGTTCAAATCTGCTAGTGACGCATCATAAGCTGCGGGATCAGCTACCATTTCCAAGAAATCATCAGCCAACTGAAGCCAGACCATCCGCGCGCCGGGGGTACCGGGTTGTGGTAAGAAGCTCAGGACTCGTTTAGTGACGCTGTGCTTGTTTGCAGTCGGATCTTCATTGAGGCGCTTAAAAGTGGCAGTTACCACTGACCGTAGTTGTTCGCGAGTGAGACGGCGGGGCTGTTTCTCGCGGCGGTTAAAAGGGCCCGGCCCACCTTCGTCATCTACTACTATCTTTCCAGTATTCTCGGTGTTGTCTCCTCCACCAATTGCCGTGCCAGGCTCATGCTGACGAGAAGGTCCGAGAAGCGCCTGAGAAACTTGTGCAGCCCTTTCAGGGGATAAAACTAGCTCCCACACATTGTTCCACTCATCGGCGGGAACGTTGAGATTGTCCCACAGAAATAATGCCTCAAGCAAATGAGGGGCGACGGTCATCCACTCTTCTTTGTCTGAAATCATATTAAGATAATTAATGACGCTGGCTGCTTGTCCGGGGACGGATTCCTCTGTTACACGAGGAGCAGATGCCCTCATTGCTTCAGTTACTACGCGCCGTAAATCGTTTTTGGTAAATTTCATCGTCAAGTCCCTCCCGGTGACTATCTTTAAATAGTATCACAGGTCCCTTTTCGCCCGTTTATGTAACTGTGTCAAAGAGGCAGCAATCCGTAGCTTCTTCCCCTCATAAATAATCGTAGCTATTTTTTCCCATTTATGATACTCTTCTACCAATCCCACTTTCCAGCCTTCGTGGTCTGACCAAGTATATTTGAATCTAACGAGATCGCCGGCTTTCACAAATCCCACTCATCGTCCCAGCGATCTTTATTTTTCGCCGGAGGTTCTTCCGCTTCTCTAATGCCCCAAATAACCGCGAGTCCAGAGGGGGTTCCCAATATGATGGAAAAAATAAGTCCGCTTATTATGGGGTATTCCTGAAAGAACCATATCATCTTTATTCTTGTTTGAAGCCCTCAAAATAATAAAGGGATTCGCACATATACGGAAAGGAAGAGTTTACTGCCTGAAGACGTAGAGAACCAAACACCACGTCAGGGCGGTCTTGATGGCTGGAAACAATCCAATCCATTTGCATTTCCCAAAACCCAGCGTCATTACAATCAAAGGTAGTGCGGGTTGTGCAACTGTTGGCTTCCCACTTACTGGTATTTAAAGAACAGCCAGCCCTGTCATCTGGTGGGAGGGGTGCTCCGTCAGTAATTATAGTATCTACGGTTTCCCACACCCTGCCGCAATCACCGCCGTGCTCTGCTAGGTGTAGCGTGTAGTAGCCGTTTTGTGTATCTTGCCCGACAGCACAGTCTCGCTCTTCAGCGGATCCGCACGCAGCTAATAATATAATACAAACAGCAATTTTATTGACTAACATAAGCATACCCATCTTGACGTTCAATGTCAATGGTCATATCGGCAATATCTTTGAGACTATCCAAGTGAGTAATCAAAA
>MDSZ01155925.1_pt1 | contig 36073 bp, 36 predicted proteins | sample 811201 | NCBI WGS metagenome assembly MDSZ01 (sample SAMN05326647, study PRJNA326480) | marine metagenome | isolation source: seawater | place: Indian Ocean: North | collected 2010
AGCGGAATCATAATCCGCGTGTCGGGGGTTCAAGTCCCTCCTCCGCTACCATAAAACCTAGAGAGAGTAGGGAGTTCCACAGTTCTCATAACAAATACACAATAAAATAGATTGTTAGACAGTGTTAGACAGTAAAACTGTTAAAATTTCTATAAATAATAAAGATAAACCCATAACATAATTCTTAATTTTATAGAATAATATCTATCATATTGAAAATCATAAAGGAAAACCTTTTAAAGTAATTACAATAAATGCTATAAAAATTGTATGAAAAATATTGGTGCAATCTTTGCCCACCCAGATGATGAGGTTTTAGGCTGTGGTGGAACAATTGCGAAGTATAGTCTGGAGGGCCATAAGGTCTCAATTTTAATTTTAGCAACTGGATTAACGTCTAGAAAAAATACCAATGATTTGAGTATTAAGGCACTCAGAGATGAGTCCATAAAAAGCTCCAAAATAATGGGCGCTAATTCTATTACATTTGAAAACTTTCCTGATAATATGATGGATACAGTTCCTTTGTTAGACGTTGTAAAAAAAATCGAAAGTTTTATAAAAAAAAAGAAAATAGAAATTATTTTTACTCATAATCATGACGATTTAAATATTGATCACAGTGTTGTAAATAAAGCCGTAATTACAGCTTGCAGACCTATCGAAAAAAAAATTAATGTTTATGCATGCGAAATTTTGTCATCAAGTGAATGGAACTTTGATTCAGATGATACATTTAAACCTAATACTTTTATTGATATTGGGGAAACAATAAAAAAAAAAATTAAAGCAATGGAGTGTTATAAAAGTGAAATTAGAAATTTTCCTCATCCAAGATCTATTGAAGGTATTAAAAATTTATCAAAACTTAGGGGCTCTCAATCAAACTTGAATTATGCTGAAGCATTTAGATTAATCATATCAATTTTTTCTGAAAATAAGGTGCCTTAAAATTTTTAAACTAACAAATGAGAAAATTTAAAATCAATAATAGGTTGATAGGTGATGCGACACCAGCATATATTATTGCTGAGGTTGGTCTGTCTCATCTAGGATCATTAGAGCTTGCACATTCATTTATTGATTCTGCGAGTGAAAGCGGTGCTGATGCTGTGAAATTTCAAATGCATATTGCTGAGGAAGAATCTACTTTAGATGAAAAATTCAGAGTAAAAATTAGCAGTCAGTTTAAAAACAGATTTGACTATTGGGAAAAAACAGCTTTTTCAGAAGAAAGTTGGATAGAATTAATTAAACATTGTAAAAAAAAAAAAATAACTTTTTTATGCACTCCCTTCTCTGTTAAAGCTGCAAATATTTTGCATAAATTTGATGTAAGTGCTTTTAAAATTGGTTCTGGTGAATTAACTTTTTTTCCATTATTAAATTTTTTAAAAAAAACTAAAAAACCAATTTTACTGAGCACTGGTATGTCTAATTATTTAGAAATAAGTAATAGTTTTAAATATTTAAATAAAACAAATCCCTTAGCTTTATTTCAATGTACAAGTTTGTACCCTACACCTTCAGAAAAAATTGGGTTAAATGTTATTGATATATTGAAAAAGAAATTTAAAGTACCTGTCGGTTTGTCAGATCATACAGGAGGTTATTTTGCTTCAATTGCTGCCATTGCATTGGGAGCTAATATAATTGAAGTACATTTATGTTTTGATAAAAGAATTGTTGGGCCAGATTCTTCTTCATCAATTACATTTAAAAATTTAAAAGACTTATGTCAAGCAAGAGATATATTAAACATCTTGTCAAACAATCCTGTAAATAAAGATAAAATTGCATTAGAGTTAAAAAGATATAGAAAATTATTTTCTAGAAGTTTTGCCCCAATTTCAAAAATAAAAAAAGGAACTATTATTCAAAAAAATTTAATTTGCCTAAAAAAGCCTGGAAGTGGTATTAAAAAAGAAGAACTAAAAAGTATTTTAGGAAAAAAAGTTAAAAAAAACCTTTATCCAAATAAATTAATAAAATTATCTGATTTAGAAAATGAATAGAAAAAGAAAGGTATGTATTATAGTCAATAGTCGTGCAAATTATGCTCGGATAAAATCCTTACTCGCAGAAATAAAAAATAGTAAATTATTAGATTTAAAACTAATAGTTGGAGCCTCTGCTCTTTTGTATAGATTTGGTAAAGTTATTGATTTGATAAGAAGAGATGGATTTAAACCTGAAGCAGTGATGCACAGTTTCCTTGAAGGAGAAACACCGGAAACTATGGCAAAATCTACAGGATTATCAGTAGTAGAACTTGCTACTCACTTTAATAATATAAAACCCGATATAGTCTTAACAGTTGCAGATAGATATGAAACAATGGCTACTGCTATAGCAGCAAGTTATATGAATATTTGTCTCGCCCATACCCAGGGTGGTGAATCTACCGGCTCTATTGATGAAAGTGTAAGACATGCAATAACAAAATTATCTCACCTTCATTTTCCTTCAACGAAAAAGTCAAAAGAGAATATAATAAAAATGGGAGAAAATAAAAAGTATGTATGGAATACTGGTTGTCCATCACTTGATTTGATTAAAGATGATTTAAAAATACAAAAAAATTTTTGGAAAACTCATGGTGGAACAGGTTTTGAAGTTGATTTATATGATAAATACATTGTTGTTCTACAACATCCTGTCACTACGGAATATGACCAAGCTTATAATCAAATGTCAATTTCATTAAAAGCTATCAAGTCACTAAATATTCCTGTTATACTTCTTTGGCCCAATTCGGACGCTGGAAGTGATCAAGTATCAAAAAGTATTAGAGAATTCAAAGAAAATAATAGAGATTTTCCTTTAAGATTAGTAAGACACCTACCTACAGAGGAGTATATAAAGCTTATCTACAATTCAGTATGCTTAGTTGGAAATTCAAGCTCTGCAATTAGGGAAGGCGCTTACTTGGGAGTGCCAGCAGTAAATATTGGAACAAGACAAATTAATAGAGAATCTTGTCAAAATATTATCCATACAGATCATAGCGAAGTTAAAATTAAACAAGCAATTTTAAAACAAATCAAACATGGAAGATATAAAACCTCTAAACTTTATGGTGATGGAAAGTCAGCTAGAAGAATAATGAAAATTTTATCTACAGTTGACCTAAATATTAATAAATCATTATCTTATGTTAAATAGTCAATGTTTAAAATTCTAAATGCAGAATCAATAAATTACTCAGCTGCTGCAACAGAAAAACTAAAAACGATTGGTGACGTTGATATGTTGAATTTAAATTATGATCTTTTGAAAAAGAAAATACATAACTATGATATCTTAATAACAAGGCTGGGTATTGAAATTAATAAAAACCTTTTACAGGAAGCAAAAAATCTCAAGATAATAGTATCAGCTACCACTGGCTTGAACCATATTGATGTTGAGTATGCTAGAAAAAAAAATATAAAAATATTAAGTTTAAGAAATGAGAAAAAATTCTTAAAACAAATACATGCTACTGCAGAATTAACTTTATGTTTAATTCTTTGTTTATCAAGAAATATTATACCTTCTTATAAAAGCGTTTGTAATTTTGAGTGGGATAGAACTAAATTTATTGGCAATGAACTTAAAAATAAAACTTTAGGTATTATTGGGTTTGGAAGAGTGGGAAAACAGGTAGCAAAATATGCAAAAACTTTTAGTATGAAAATAATTTATTATGATCCAAAAGTAAATATTAATTCAAAGAATATTAAGAAAATTAAGTCTTTAAAAAACCTATTGGTGAATTCGGATATAATATCTTTGCACATAAATTTTTCCAAAAAGAATATAAAATTTATTGACAAAAAAAAAATTGAATTATTTAAAAAAAATTGTTTGTTTATAAATACATCAAGAGGTAATTTAGTTGATGAAAAATTTTTAATTGAAGCTTTAAAAAGTAAAAAGATCAGTGGAGTTGCATTAGATGTTATTTACGATGAATTTAACAAAATAAATAAAAATATAATTATAAAAAACTTATCAAAGAATTTTAACCTTATTGTTACCCCTCATATTGGAGGTGCATCATTTGATTCTATGAAGGCTACAGAGGAATTTATGGCTGATAAACTTAATAACTATTTGCAAAGTAATAAATTATTTAATTAAAGTAGTAATTTAATGAAACTAAAAACAGATAAAAATATTAAATCATTAAGAGGAAATTGGAACTTTTCTGGTAAGGTGCCAAATAACTTTTTAGAGCATGTAAAAAAATCTATTCCTTTTTATGAAGAAACACACGAACTGATCCTTGACTATGCTGAATATTTTTGTAAGCAGAATTCGATTTGTTACGAAATTGGTTCAGCAACTGGAGAACTTACTAAAAAACTAGCAAAAAGATTTAAAGATAAACAAACAAAAATAATCGGTATTGATAATGAGAAAAGTATGATTAATTTTGCAAAAAAAAATACCACAAATTCAATTAAGAATCTTAGCTATTTAAATAAGGATATTGTGAAAATGAATCTAAAGAAATCTGATTTAATAATTTCATTCTATACAATTCATTTTATCGAACCAAAATTTAGACAAGAAATTTTTAATAAGATCTATGAAAGCTTAAATTGGGGAGGGGCTCTTATTTTATTTGAAAAAGTAAGAGCACCAGATGCAAGGTTTCAAGATATGAGTATAAATCTTTATAATAACTTTAAATATCGAAAAGGGTTTGATCACGCCGAAATATACAATAAATCAGAAAGCTTAAAATCAGTCTTAGAACCATATTCAAGCAAAGCAAATTTAGATTTTTTAAAAAGGGCTGGTTTTAAAGATTTTATGTCTATTTTTAAGTTTATAAGTTTTGAAGGTTTTTTAGCTATTAAATAAATGAGCACAAAAGCTATCAAAACTTATGAAAAAAGATGGAAATTATCCGTCGCTGAGAATGACTCTAATATTTTGTCATTTAGCAATCCAAAAAATCAATCTGAATTTTTCTATCTTTATTACAATAAATTAATTAACTCTTTAATAAAAAAAAAAAAATTTAATTTGTTAGAAATTGGTTGTGGGAGAGGAACGGCTTCTCTTTTTATTAAACTACATAACAAAAATTGTACGCCTCATTTATTGGATTTTAGTAAGAATGCTATTGAAATTGCAAAAAAAAACTTTAGAAGCTTTAATCAAAAAGCTTCTTTTTATAATTGTGATATAGAAAGTTTTAATTCAAAGATTAAGTTTGATATTATTATTTCCTTAGGAGTCCTTGAGCACATAAAGGATATTGAAAAAACATTAAATACTATTTCACCACATCTGAAAAATAACGGAACAATGATTCACATGATTGTTCCAGAAAAAAAATCCATACAGAATTATTTTAACTTTTTAAATAGATTTTTTTCTAGGTTTAATAAAAAAAAAAAATGGTTAGATAAAGAAACTTTTTCAAAAACAGATCAAGTTTTTAGATCTACCCTCTCATCATCAAATTACCTAAAAACATTTAAAAAATTAGGGTATTTAAATTCTAAAAAAATTGAGGTAAACCCTTTTCCTACAATCTCTAATATTCCTAAGATAATTGAGAAAATTTTAGTTCGACTTTATTTATTTATTCTTTTAATCAGAAAAGTTTTTTTTAAAATTCCAAACCCTTTTCAATGCTCTGTAAAAATATCTAGGGCGCACTTTATAGTTGCAAAAAAATGAAAAAAGAAAATTTATTTATTTTAATTGCTGCAAGAAAAGGTTCTAAAAGAATAAAAAATAAAAATTTTAAACTTTTGAATAAAAAACCATTAATTGAGTATACTTTTGCCTTTATTAAAAGAAATCTTAAAAAAAAAATTTTTCTTTCAACAGATTACGACGTTTCTGATGAAATGATTAAAAAGTATGAAATAGAAATTATTAAAAGGCCTAAAAAATTATGCAAAAGTGACTCTAATTCAATTGATGTTATAAAACACTCGTTAAAAAAAATACCGTGTGACGGAGAAGATATAATTATTTTTTTACAACCAACTGTTCCTTTAAGATCGCCTAAGTTATTAATTGATGGCATAAATTTGTTAAAAGAAAATAATAAATTACAATCTTGTTCTAGCTATATATTAAATGAATTTTATCAAACTAAAGCCTTAGCAACAAAAATTGGTAAAAATAAAATGATTAATTTGGTTAATCCAAAATCTGGTCAATTTAACAAAAAAATTTATACATTAGATGGTTCTTTTTATTTATTTAGAAAAAAATTAGTTGAAACGAAAAATACTCTGATTGACAAAGATCATGTTGGAATAATAAATAAGTTTGAATGTCATGTGAACATTGACAATCAAAATGACTGGGATCTTGCTGAAATTTTAGTAAAACGGTATAAAGCTATGAATTTTGTGGATTAAAAATGTGTGGTTATTTAATTACTAATCTAACTTTAGAAAAAAAAAAATTCTCTCAGGCACTTAAAAAACAAGAATATAGAGGGCCAGATAATTCAAGGGTTATAAAAATCAATAATGTTTTTTTTGGTTTTAATAGACTTTCAATTATTGATTTATCTGATAAATCAATGCAACCCTTAAGTTTTAAAAATTTTATTATGTGTTTTAATGGAGAAATTTATAATTATAAGGAATTACGCTCAGAGTTGATAGAGAACGGTGTTAAATTTTACAGTGATGGAGATGGGGAAGTTTTCTTAAAAATTATTTATTACTTCGGAAAAAATAAGGGTTTAAAAAAAATACGAGGAATGTGGAGTGCAATAATTTATGATACAAAAAAAAATGAATTTTTTATAAGCAGGGATAGAATTGGTATCAAACCACTTTGGTATTATACAAAGGATTCAGAGTTTATTTTTTCTACTGATATTAAAAGCATCCTTTACCTTATTGATAATTTAAACGTAAGTGAAAATTCTATTCAGGATTTTCTTAAATACGGAATTTTAGACGAGAGTAATAAAACTTTTTTTGAAAAAATTATGATGTTTCCTAAAGGAAGTTATTCAAATTTTAATGAAAAAAAAAAAATAAAAAAAATAAAATTTTGGAAACTAAATATAAATAAAAAGAAAAAATTTGAAAAAAAAAAAATTTCAAATACTTTTTTTAAAGCATTGGATCAACATTTAAACAGTGACGTACCTGTTGCAATAACTCTAAGTGGTGGTCTGGATAGTTCATTATTGGCCTCATACTACAGCCAAAAAAAAAACATTAAGAATAAAATAAAATTTTTTTCCCTTAGAATGGAAGCCGCTGAAGCTGAATATAAAAATATTGATAAGTTGGTTACAACTTTTAAATTGGATCACCAATATTTTGATGTTAAAGAGTCAGAAACTATAGAAAATCTTGATGAATTAATTTTTAACCTAGGTCAGCCGTTTAGAGCTACTCAGACTTTCTATCAATATCTCTTAAGAAAAGAAATTAGGAAACAAGGTTATAAAGTTTTACTTACTGGTGACGGATCTGATGAAATCTTTGCAGGTTATGAAGAATGTTTAAATTTTTTTTTAGCTCAACCCGAAATACATGATGATAAAAAAGAATTTTTAAGATATGCCCAGAAAATGTCAACTTTTTCAGGAAAAAAGATTACAGAATTAAGGGAAGAATCAAAAAAAATATTTATCAATAAAAAATACCTTTATCAAAGAGTCCCTGACTTTGAACTTGATTCTTTAAAAAAAAAAAATTCTTCTTTTTCAAAAAAAAAAATTTATGAAAATATTAATTCACTTAAGGAATATATGGAAATGAGACTTTTAAAAACTCCCATGCCCCAGTGGTTAAGGTTAGAGGATGGTAGCTCCATGGCCAATTCTTTAGAAACTAGAATACCTTATTTAGATCATTTCCTTGTTGAGGAAGCTTTCTCATTTGATAATCGTGAGTATTTTAAAGGCTTTAAAAATAAATCTATTTTACGAAGAATTGCAGGTAATTATCTTCCAAAATTTATTTTATCTACTAAAAAAAAATATCACAGACCAGGATCTACATTAAATTTTTTACAAAAAGATATAATTAAGGATGAACTTTTTAAAATTATAAGAGAATCTAAAAGTTTATTTAACAAAGATAAAAAAATTAGTTTTGAGAAAAAATTTTTAACAAATAATGCTGATTTTTTATTTAGAGTCCTGGTTATTAGTAGATGGAAAAAAATTTTTAATTTTGATTTCAATTTTTAAAAAAAATTATGTTTATATTTATTACTATTTTAGAAGATATTAAAAAATTTTATTAACAAACTTAACAATTAATACAAAATGTTCTCAAATTTTCTAAGAATTATATTTAAGTTTTTAATGGTAAATAAATTAGTAGGACTAATTGCTTTTGTATATTGCCTTAAAACCACGAGAATTGGAAAAAAAAAAAAATATAAAATTCTTGCACTTAATTATGAAAGATTTAGAGGAGAGCTTGAGATATTAAGTAAAAATAAAAATATTGAAATAAATATTCTTCCGTTTTCTTGGCAAACTAGGTTTATAAATTATTTTCTTAACAATGAAGAAAAAAGGTTGATTGGAACGATAGACTCTATAAAAAAAAATAACTTTAAAAAATTTGAAGATTTTTTAATTCTTTTTTTGAAAAAATACTACAGTTTTAAAAAAATAGATTTAGTTATTGGGTGTGCGGTTCATTACAAACATGACATTACATGGGGAAAGGTATCAAAAAAAATTGGAATACCTTATGTAGTTCTTCATAAAGAATGTCTTTATGGGTCAAATGGGTTTATTCACGACTTTAAAAATAAATGGTTGGTTGGAAGAGAAAAATTTTCTGGCAGTCATGTTATTGTACATAATTATATTGTTAGAGATTTATGGATTAAAAATAAATTTATTAATAAAGAAAATATTTCAGTTGGTGGAAATATGCGAATGCAAGATTTTATTAAAAAAAAACCAATGAAGGTAAAAAAAATTGATTTATTATTTTTTTCGTTTGCCCCCGGCGTTGGTTTAAGTTCAATGGGTTTAAAAATGTTCCCTAAAAAAAATAAAGGCTTTTATAATCTTTCCTATAATACACACAAAGTAATTTTTCAGTATGCACTAGAAAACCCTGATAAAAAAGTTGTTATTAAGACCAAGTGGGGGGATGAATGGATAAATTACATAATTGATATTGCAAAAAAAAATAAAATAGAAATTTCCAAATTAAGTAATTTAAAAATCATTAGTGATTATAAATTTAATGTTCATAATTTAATTTTATCTTCAGATACAATAGTAGGTTTTAATTCAACAACTGTTTTAGAATCATCTATAAAAAATAAAAATGTTATAATTCCATATTTTGATGAAGCAAAAGACAAAGTTTTAAAAAAGTATGTTTTTTTTCACGAATATTTAGGCCTTTTTAATATTGCAAAATCACAAAACGATTTAAAAAAAAAAATCAATAAATGTTTATTTAAAAAATCTTTAGATTTTTCTATGGAAAAAAGAAAGCTTGTTTTTTCAAAATTTGTTTCCCCTTACAATCAAAATTCTATAAATATTCAATCAAGTATTTTATTAAAAATTTTAATGAAAAGTAAATATGAAAAAAGATTATCTTAAAATTGATAAATTTATACGTAATTTTGATTATTTAAGTTTTTCTAATCAAAAAAAAACCGAAAATTACCTAAAATTTTTTAATTTAAAAAAAATCCTTATTGATCAATCAAAAAAAATAAACCCAAATTTTAGTTTTCAACCAAACTTTAGTGATCTAGCGAGAATTCATTTTTTAATTTTAAAAAGAAAAGTTATTAATTGTCTTGAATTTGGAAGTGGTTTTTCCACTCTTGTTATAGGGCATGCAATGAGCATACTATCTCTTGAATATGAAAAATTTGTAAAAAATAATTTTAGAGTAGAAAAGCCGTTCAATGTTTTTTCAATAGAAGAATCAAAGGATTCTATGATTGATACAAAAAAAATCTCCAAAGAATACAGTAATTTTATAAATATTAAAACCAGTCCAGTTAATTTGATTCTTCATGATAATAGAATTGCTTCAATTTATAAAAATTTATTTGATATTAACCCAGATCTGATTTACTTGGATGGCCCTTCTTTAAATAGTACGAAAGATAAGATTAATAATATTAGTTATAATCAAGTTTGCAGAATGCCTTTATCAGCAGATATTTTAAGATATGAATTTTTTTTAGAACCGGGGTGTCTTATTTTAGTTGATGGTCGAACAGCAAATTCAATTTTCCTAAAAAATTATTTGAAAAGAAATTGGATTTATAAAAGAGATAAAATTGGTGATGTTCATTATTTTGAACTAAAAGAGGATCCAATAGGTAATTTAAACAAAAAAAAAATTGAATTTTGTCTTAATAATGAATGGCTGAATAGAAGTTAACTTTCTTTCTAATTTTTTTATAATTGTCAACAGTAAAATGGGTTTTTTTGCAAAATTAATGTATTGATATTAAGAATAAAAATCATTAAATTAAATAAAGCGTTATTGTTAGCATTAGCAATTACATTGTTAAATACTGAAAGGTATGTTTATGAATAATATATTGGTAGGACTTTTTTGTCTCCTGACTTTGTTTAGCTTTAATGTAGCTCTAAGTGGCGATATTGATGCTGGCAAAACAAGATATGCTCAGAATTGTGGTAATTGTCATGGCCCAGGTGGTATGGGCTTAGCAAGTTACCCAAGACTTTCCGGAAAGGAAATAGCTTATCTTGTTGATAAGTTAAAAACTTATAGAGCAGGTACTAGAATAGGTCCAAATTCAGATTTAATGATAATGATGGCTCAACCGCTTACAGATAACGAAATTGATAATTTAGCAGCGTACCTGGCTAGCGGTCCCGCTGGTAAATAATATTAACATTAAGGGAGGATATTTTTAATGATTAAAAAATCTAAACTACTTTCTGCTGCAATAGTTTCTGCTGCAGCATTATTGGCTTCACCTGGCCATGCTGATACTATGGGTACTCCAAAAATCAGCGCAATGTCTATTCTAAATGGTCTTGAAAGTCCATGGGATATGGCTTTTACTTCTAATGGTGACATGTTTTATACTGAAAAATGTAAAGGTCTTTCAGTAAAAACAAAATCTGGATCTGTAGTTCCATTATATGGTATGAAAGGTTCATCTGGATACAGTAGCTCTGGTGGCGATCTTTTTTGCTCTGGACAAGCTGGAATGATGGGTGTTGCCGTAGATCCTAATTTCAAAAAAAATCGTAGAGTTTATGTTGCTTCTACTTCAAATAAATATCACGGTTCAGGTTGTAAAACTAATTTCGACAAATGTGATGGTAACATCATCATGAGATTCGAAGTTAGTAAAGATATGAAAAGTGTATCTAATCGTACTGATATAGTTAAAGACATTCAGTACAAACCATTTGAGTCTAATCACCCGTTTGGTGGTCCTGGCGCGCATAATGGTAATAGATTACGTTTTGGACCTGATGGATACCTATGGGCTACCACTGGTGACCGTCATAAAGGTGATGTTCCACAATCTCCTACTTTGTTAGGTGGAAATGTTCTAAGAATTGATACAGACGGAAAAGCACATCCTGGTAATAAACCACCAAGAGGCTTTGATAAGCGTATGTATACTTATGGACACAGAAACGTTCAAGGTATTGATTTTCGTCCAAGCGATGGTCGTGCATTCACAGCAGAACACGGTCCGTGGCAGAACGATGAGATTACTGGTCTAGTAAACGGTGGTAACGGTGGTTGGGATCCTAAACCAAATGTTGCCGGCCGTGGTGATTGTCCAGATAAGTACTGTGGATACATGCCTAATCAAAAAGAAGGTATGTTACCAGCAGCTAGAGCTGCTTTCATGCCAATGAGTGATACTCGTTTTAAAGATCTTATGCCACCTGCGTGGAATAATAATGGTCTTTCTCAAGGTACCGGCTCTGCTGCATTCTTAAAAGGAAGCAATTGGGGCTATTGGGAAGGTCGATTAGCTGTCGGAATCATGGGTATTGGTTTTGGTGGCACACCATCAGGTATGAGAATTGATGTGGTAGATATTACCGATGATGGTAAAGCTATCAGAAGTGTGATTCAAATGCCTACTGGCTTAACAAAGAGATTTAGAGGTCTAAGACTAGGACCTGATGGAGCTCTTTATGCCGCAGTTGATGAAGGTGAAATTTACAAAATAACTGCACGTAAATAACCTTTAGATTTGTACTCGCGTTGAGTTCATCGACGCGAGTGCTCTTTTTCTTTTCCTTAATTTGAAATATAACTCAATGTGAATCAAGATCCTTTTTGATATCCTCATGATCTCCAGTTACAATGTGGTGCTTATTTTTTTTTTAATTAGCTTCTCTAAAATAGGAATAAACCCTAGTGGAAGTAGCCCACCAATTACAATACCAAAAATCATACCTCTGATATGTGGGTCGATATAACTGGCAATCAGATCCGCAAAAATATGAGATAAAACTGCACCGATAATACCAGCGATGTAGCCTTTTGATGCAAATTTCAGAAATCTGTTAATACTCCAACCAGAGTAATAGCCAATAAGCATTATTCCAACATGTACAAAACCAAAAATAAAGCCTTTCATATTTGAAGGTAAATTACTTACATAAAGTTCCAGTAGGTGTTCCATTTTTTTTCTTAATAAAAAAAATATATTAGCAATATAACTATAATCATAAGAATTAAATTAACAATAAGCTTTAATCTTGTTAGTTTTGTCAATACTTTAACTCAATTAAATAATTGACTATTTGATTTATAATAGCTTATAATTAATCAGCTTAAATATTGTAAATATTTGATAAACCTATGTTTTTTTTTAGAAAAGTTTTATTTAATTTTAAATGCTTGATTTTATTTATTTGTCTTACCCCTTTTTCTGCCAAATCACTTAATGCATTTGAAATGTCTTTAATTGGTATTGGAACAGCTTTGGTGTATAATCAATATTTTGACAAGTCCTTGAATGAGAAAAGTGAAATTTATCAAAAGTCTCGCATTATTAATGACTTTTATGAATCAAAGAAAGTTGAAATTGGTGCCAGTGAGTTTAGTTTACTTCCAATTCAAGAAAAAATGATGATTATTGAAGTCATTCATTCCTATAATAATTGATTTCTTTCTAAAGGTTTAGAAAAATTTGTCGTTTATACTAAAGTAGTTAGGGATTATATGAGAATATTTATAAAAATATTGTTTTTTTATCTGTTTTTTAACAGTTATGCTAAAGCCAATGCATTTTCTGAAGTTTTTGGATCAGAAGGGGCTTCGGGCATAGCAAATTCTAAAATTAGAAGTTTAAGCTATACTTTCCAATACTTTACTTTGGTTGGCTCCATTGGTTACCTAACAAAGCAACTTTACAATTCTGGATTTATGGAACCAGTTGGGTTTGTTCCGGATAGTATTAATAATTTATCTCCCCTCGCTTATAAAAAAGATTTCTTAATTAATAATCATACTGCTGACGTTTATGCAGTAAGTAAAAAAGTTGATCAAATCAACTTTATAAATGATTATAAAAATGAATTATTCCGTAATAAATTTTCAGTAAAATCAATAGAAATGAGAAATAACTCTAATTTTTCTAGATCACTATTTTTAAATGATGAGAGAAATGAACTAATTAATAGGTATTTAAATGAATAAAATAATAGTTTTTACTTTTTGCATTATTTTAGGTGGTTGTTCATTATCAAATCTTAATAAAAATAATCTAGTTAAGACTACATCATCTGCAGCTGGTGGATACCTTGGTTATCATCTTTCTGATGGTGACTTTTTTACTACCTCTGTAGGTTCAACAATAGGTCTTATTATTGGTGAGTCATTATCAGAATTTATTGGTCAAAATGATAATTATTATTTTACGAAAGAAACTTTAAGAATACTAGAAATCAACGATAACAATAACTCTACTACAACCGGATATTGGATAAATCCAAAAAGTAGAAACGAGGGTGTTGTTAAAATTAAAGGTTATTATGGTAATTCTGATTGCAGATTAATTGAACATATATATGTTAATGACAGCAATGGCCCTAAAAACTCTTTTAGTACCGCTTGCAGAGAAGAAAGTGGTAAATGGGCGATGATTAAATAATTTAAGTTTATTTTTTTTATTAAATTTATTATATCATATTCATTATGATAGTAATTTCTCCTGCTAAAAATTTAAATATTACACCTGAAGATTATAAAATTCAATCTAGTGCTCCCTTATTTCCAAAAAAAACTAATAAATTAATTAATTTGATGAAAAACATGAGTACAAAAAAGTTAAAAACTTTAATGAATGTTAGTGATAATCTTGCCCAAATTAACTTTGAAAGATTTGTTAATTTTGATAAAAAAAACAACATCTTTAAACCTGCAGTTTTTTTGTTCTCTGGTGATACATTTAATGGTTTGTCGATAAGATCATTTTCAAAAGACAAATTAAATTTAGCTCAAAAAAAACTGAGAATTCTCTCCGGTCTCTATGGATTATTAAGACCATTAGATCTTATTCAACCCTATAGACTAGAAATGGGAACAAAGATTTCATCAGAACTTGGAAGCTTATTACCAGATTTTTGGATGCAAGATATTACAAATATTTTGAACAATGATTTAAAAAAAAACAAATCGGAATTTCTGTTTAATCTATCCTCTGATGAGTATTTTCAATCCATAGATACTAATTTAATTAAAGCAAGAGTTATTAACTTTTCCTTTAAAAAAATAAAAGATAAAAAAATCTCAAATGTTGGTATGATGATAAAAAAATATAGAGGACAAATGGCAAAGTTTATCATTACTAATAATATTTCAGACCTGAACAATCTAAAAAATTTTAATGAGGATGGTTTTAAATTTGATTCATTCGATAAGGTGACTAATAGGTTGTTATTCATAAATAAATGAAACAAAAAGTTGTTATCCAAATTCCATGTTTAAATGAAGAATCAACTATAGGTAAGGTTGTTAAAAAATTAAAAAAAACTTTGCCCAGTGCCCAAATCATAGTTTATGACAATGGCTCAACGGATAAATCTATAAGTAAAGCCAGGCTTAGTGGTGCGGAAGTGGTTTTAGAACCAAAAAAAGGGAAAGGTAATGTTGTGAAAAGAATGTTTTCTGACCCTTTGGATGCTAACATTTATGTAATGATTGATGGGGATGATACCTACGAAACTAATAAAATAAAAGAGTCACTTAATACAATGATTAAAGGAAAATATGACATGCTTGTTGCAAAAAGAATACACTCAGATCCAGGGGCCTATAGACGAGGTCATGTACTTGGAAATATGTTTTTCTCTAAATTGGTAAACATGGTTTTTGGAGACGATATAAAAGACATCTTTTCAGGGTATAGAATGTTTTCAAAAAGGTTTGTTAAAACATTCCCCCAAAATTCTAACGAATTTGAGATAGAAGCTGAGTTGACAATTCATGCTTTAGAGCAGGGTTTTAAAGTTGGTGAGTTTGAGTGTGAATATAAGGCCAGACCAGATGGATCACTTAGTAAATTGAGTACATATAAAGATGGTATTAAAATTTTAAAATTAATTTTTACGTTAATCAAAGATGAAAAGCCGTTATTATTTTTTTCAATTTTAAGTCTATTTTTTATGTTTTGTTCCCTAACCATTGGAATTCCAATAATACTAGAATTTTACGTAACAGGTTTAGTTCTAAAACTTCCCTCAGCAGTCCTTTCAGGGTTATTATCTGTTATTTCTTTTCTTTGTTTTTTCTGTGGTTTAATTTTGGATGTTATGAAAAAGATTAGATATGAGAACAAAAAGATGAGCTATTTATCATTTAAAGATTGAGTATTATTTTATTGGAATTGATATTTTTTTTACTTTTTGTTGATTTTTTTTTTCATCGTAATTTTCATGTCTGTCCATTTTTTTGTTTTCATTAATAAGCCATATCATTTGCATGGCTAATGTATGTATTCTTTTTGCAGGTGTTTCTCCTGATAAAAATCTTGAAAATTGTCTTTTACTAATGCCAAGTTTTTTTGCTGCAGAAATAATAGTTAAATTATTTATTTTCATCCAATTCTTGATCTCATCAGGGTTAGGTTTATCCAAATCAAAAAAAAACATCTATTTTTTTCCAATGTAAGACTTTTTAACTAAATCGTTATATTTATTTTCATTAAAATTTTTTTTGTCCATTAAAGATATAACGAAAATGGAAATAAATGAAATTGACATAGAAAATAAACCTGGATATTTGTAGGGAAAAATGGCCTCAGAAAATCCAAATGTTTCAACCCAAACGGTTGGCCCTAAAATAACTAAAATTATAGCACTAAATAATCCTATAAAACCACCATAAAGAGCTCCGTTAGTGGTTAGTTTTTTCCATGTTATCGTTAGGTAAAGAATTGGAAAATTAGTACTGGCAGCGACTGCAAAAGCTAAACCAACCATAAATGCAACATTTTGACCCTGAAAAACAATTCCTAAAATAATTGCAATTAAACCAATAAGAACCGAAGATACTTTAGAGACAAAAATTTCATTCTTTTCATCAGCCTTTCCATTATTAAAAACATAAACATACAAATCCCTCCCTATTGCTGAGGCACCAGCCAATGTTAATCCAGAAACTACAGCTAAAATAGTTGCAAAAGCTACTGCAGAAATAAAACCTAGGAAAATATCTCCTCCAAGGGCATGTGATAAATGAATAGCTGCCATATTATTAGAGCCCAATAAATTATTATTTGCATCAATGTAATCGGAGTTATTTGTTAGAAAAACTATTGCTCCAAACCCAATAACGAAGGTTAATATATAAAAATAACCAATAAATGTTGTAGCATAAAATGCTGAAATTCTTGAACTTTTTGCATTTGGAACAGTAAAAAACCTCATTAGTATATGAGGCAAACCAGCAGTTCCAAATATCAAAGCAACACCTAATGACAATGCAGAAATTGGATCAGTTATTAATTTTCCTGGATAAAGTATAAATTCCTTATCTGGATGAACTAGAGTTGATTCGTTGAGTAGGTTGCTTATACTGAAGGAATATTCATTTAAAACTAGAATTGCTAGTATTGTAGCACCAACAATCAATAATATTGCCTTAATTATTTGTACCCATGTTGTTGCAATCATTCCGCCAAAACTAACGTAAATTATCATAAGCACGCCTACTATCCAAATTGCATAATAATAGGGTAAACCAAATAAAATTTGAACTAACGAACCTGCTCCAACCATTTGTGCTATAAGATAGAATATTACTGTAACTAAAGTTCCACTTGCTGAAAGTATTCGTATCTTTGATTGTTTTAGCCGAGTTGACGTTACATCTGCAAAGGTGTATTTACCAAGATTTTTTAACTTTTCCGCAATTAAAAATAGAATAATGGGCCATCCGACTAAAAACCCAATGGAATAAATTAATCCATCAAAACCAGATAAAAAAACTAGACCTGATATACCTAAAAAAGATGCAGCAGACATATAATCACCAGCAATAGCTAAACCATTTTGCAAACCTGATATTTTTTCTCCCGCAGCATAGTAATTGCTTTTACTGTAATTTTTCTTAGATGCAAAATAGGTAATTAAAAGAGTAATTAAAACAAAAATCCCAAAAACTATTCCTGCAAAATTTTTACTTAAATCATCTGAAGCTAAAGAAGAGTTAGGAATTATAAAAATAAACAAAAAAATGAAAAAATAATTAATCATCATTATTTTTTAAATTGTCTAAAAAATGATTAGAAATTATAACATAAATTAATGTTAACAAAATAGATATAATTATAATTGATAAACCGGCAAATATGCCATAAGTAATTGATGTACCATTTAAAAATTTATGAAAAAGTTGCGGTGCAAACCCAAGAATTAAAATAAAAGAAAAATATAAAATTAAAACAATAAGAGAAAGTGAATAACTTATAAGATTTGAAAAAAAAATAAGTTTTTTTAGGTTTTTTTCAATTTTAACTTGATTCATAATTTTTAAGTTGAGCCATATTTGAAATATAACTCAACTTGAAAAATAATATTTTAAAGACTGACTGTAACTGCTTTAACTTCAGTGTAATTCTTTAAAACTTCATGGCCCATTTCTCTACCCCATCCGGACTCTTTATATCCTCCAAATGGAAGAGAAGCATCAAAAATGTTATGACAATTTACCCACACAGTACCTGCTCTGATTTTGGCAGCAAGTTTGTGAGCAACACTAATATCTTTTGTCCAGACACTTGCTGCAAGACCAAAAGATGTGTTGTTAGCATCTGATGCTATTTTTTCTAAACTTTCATCAGAAAATGGTTGTGCACAAACAACAGGACCAAAAATTTCCTCTTTTACTAATTTCATATCAGCATTAGTTTTTGAGAAAACCGTTGGATGAACAAAGTGTCCACCATTAGAGTTATCATATTTCCCTCCGGCAATAATTTCTCCACCTTCTGATTTACCTGATTCGATATATCCAGAAACTTTTTGAAATTGCTCATCTGAAACAAGAGGGCCCATCTCCGTTGAAGTATCCATACCAGGGCCAACTTTTATATTCTCAGCAATTTTAGAAATACCTTCTGATACTTTGTCAAAGATTTTTTCATGAGCAAATAATCTTGATCCTGCGCAACAACATTGTCCATGGTTAAAAAATATAGCTGATGCTGCCCCAGCAATTGCTGCATCTATGTCAGCATCTGGAAATATAATAGTAGGAGATTTTCCTCCAAGCTCTAAAGAAACTTTCTTAAGATTTCCTGAAGCTGCTCTAGTTATTATTTTTCCAACTTCAGTTGAGCCTGTAAAGGCTACTTTATCCACCATTGGGTGTTCTGCTAAAGGTGCACCGGCCTCTTCACCAAAGCCGGTTACAACATTTAAAACGCCCTCAGGAAGAATTCCAGCTTCATGAATAATTTCCGTTAGTCTTAACGCAGATAGTGGTGTTTGTTCTGCAGGTTTTAAAACGATAGTACAGCCAGCAGTTAAAGCTGGAGCAATTTTCCATGCAGCCATAAGAAGAGGAAAGTTCCATGGAATTATTTGACCACAAACTCCAACAGGTTCTCTTAACGTATAACTGTGATATTTTGTACCTGGTGTATACAAGCACGAATAAGGAATTGTGTTTCCTTCAATTTTCGTTGCCCATCCTGCCATGTATCTAAATATATCTGAAGATAGAGGCACATCAGCTGCACCAGCAACTGCAACAGGTTTACCGTTATCTAAGGATTCCAATTGTGCTAGCTCTTCATTGTGTTGATCAATAAGATCACCAATTTTCCAAATAATTTTTCCTTTTTCACTGTTAGACATTTCTGTCCATACACCAGAATCAAAAGCTTTTCTTGCTGCCTTGACTGCTGAGTCAATATCTTTTTCATTACCAGCTGAACAAGTGGCAATTTTTTTCCCAGTTGCTGGATCTTCCACATCAAAGGATTTTCCGGAATTAGGATCAACCCATTTACCATTAATATAGAGTTTTTTATCTTTACTGAGAAATTCCCCAACATTGTCATTTACAGTATAATTAAGAATTGAAGCGTCCATTAAAATACCTCCTAATAAATTTGAATTGAAAGACTAATAATTCTTTATTTATAAACTTATTATTACAGAAATTTGGAAGTTTGGAAACAAATTATTGTTTATCTATAGCTTTGTAGGATTTTGAATATCTTTGTAAACTTTCTCGGGGTCAAAAACTTTTTTATTTTCTGTAAAAATTAAATTTGTTGAAAAATTTCCATTATCGTCTTTAAGTTCCCTGTAGAAACAAGACTTATATCCAACATGGCAACTAGCTTTAATTCCAGTTAGCTCAACAAATAAGATTATACAGTCTTGATCATCATCAATTTGAATTTTTTGAATTTTTTGGTAAAAACCTGAAGTTTCTCCTTTTTTCCAAATTTTTTTTCTACTTCTAGACCAATAATGAGCTAATTTTGAGGATATTGATAGCTTTAAAGCATCTTCATTCATATACCCATGCATCAAAACTTTGCTATCATCAATATCAATTGTAATGACGGGTATTAATCCGTTTTCATCAAATTTTGGTTGAAGTATATTACCTTCTTCAACTTCTTTGACTGAGATTCTTTTAGGAAACTCGATACTCATTATTTACTAATATAGTTAATGAATCTTTGTTCCATCGCTTTATTTGATTTAAATTCACCAAGAAAGCAGCTTGTGATGGTGGAGACATTAGGTTTGGATACACCTCTGGTCGTCATGCATTGATGAAATGCTTCAATATAGACAGCGACACCCTTTGGTTTAAGAGATTTTTCAATGCAGTTGGCAATTTGTTGCGTCATTGTTTCTTGTGTTTGAAGCCTTTTAGCAAACAAATCAACAGTTCTTGCGAGTTTAGAAATTCCCACTACTTTTTTTACAGGGATATAAGCTAAGTGAACATTCCCAATAATTGGAACCATATGGTGTTCGCAATGTGAATGAAAGGTTATATCTTTTAGCATTACTAAATCTTCGTAACCATGAACATCTTCAAAAGTTTTTGATAGAAAGTCTTCTGGAGACTCTTTATACCCTGAAAAAAACTCTTCGTAAGCTTTAACAACCCTTTTAGGAGTTTCTTTTAAACCTTCTCGATTTGGGTCGTCACCAGCCCACTTTATCAAGGTTTCAACAGCTTTTTCAGCATCTTCACGGCTAATCTCATTGTCAATTGCCTCTCTGAAGTTTTTTTTTGTTATTACAGAACTCATAAGAAATATTATATTACAATATATATATGTGTTAATAAGTTAATTTTAAAGTTATATACTTAATATTCTTAAGTTGGAAGTGTAAAATGAAATTTAAAATTGTAAATGGAAGGGTTTTTGATCCGAGTCAAACAATCAATGATGAAAAAATAGACATTTATGTTAATAATGGTGTAATTGTAAAACCGAGGCCTTCTGAATTAGTTGAATACAAAATAACCTATGATGTTGAGGGTATGATTGTAATGGCTGGAGCTATTGACATTCACTCACATATTGCTGGTGGTAATGTAAATAATGCTAGACTCTTATCTCCAGAAATACATTCAAGATTTCTTGAAAAAAGTTTACATAGAAAGAAAAACCTACCTGGCTTCAATTCTAGATGGACGAGCGAAGGAACTGGGTATAGATATGCTGAAATGGGTTTTACAACAGTTGTTGAGCCAGCAGTACTTCCAATAAATTCATTTTTAGCTCATCTTGAACTAGAAAAAATTCCAATGATTGATAAGGCTGGGCTTGCTATTTTAGGTAATGATGCGTTTCTGTTAGAGAGTTTAAACAAAAAAAAGGGACAAAATTTTATTAATGATTATGTAGCTTACACTCTGGAATCAACAAAATGCATTGGGCTGAAAGTTATAAATGCAGGTGGTTCAGAGTTTTTTAAAGGGGGAGGAGAAACTTTTAATCTAGATGATGTCGTTCCTGCTTATGGAGTGTCCTCAAGAGATATTCTTTTAACATTAAATAGAGCAAATGAGGAATTAAATATTGCTCATCCTTTGCATGTACATTGTAATAACCTTGGGGTGCCTGGCAATATTAATACAATAATTGATACGATTAACTCAGCAGAGGGAAGAAGAATGCACCTAGCACATGTTCAGTTTTATGCTTATGATAATAAAGGTAAAAAAGGATTTTCCTCTGGATCCCTCAGTTTGGCTGAAGCAGTTAATTCTAATAAAAATATTACTGTAGATGTTGGTCAAGTAATGTTTTATCCCACGGTGACAATTTCTTCTGATATATTAAGACAGTATGCTGCAAGAAAAAATGCCAACCCCAAAAAATGGGTAATAACAGAGGTTGAGGATGGGGGAGGGGGTATTGTACCATACCATTATAAAGAGAAGAACTTCGTTAATGCTTTGCAATGGCTTATTGGACTAGAAATCTTCCTTCTGGTAAAAGATCCAGCAAGAGTTTTTTTTACAACTGACCACCCAAATGGAGCACCATTTACATCGTACCCGGAATTGTTTAGACTTTTGATGGACTATGAATTTCGATTAGAAAAATTAGGAAAAATCAACAAGCATTCTTTAGATATTTCTTATTTAAAAGACTTAAAAAGAACCTACTCCTTTTACGAAATAGCTATTATGACAAGATCTTCACCTGCAAAAATCCTTGGACTTAATGATAGGGGATCGTTAAAAGAGGGATGTATTGCAGATATATCAGTTTATAACTCTAACAAACCAATTGATGAAATGTTTAGAAATGCATTATATGTTTTTAAAAATGGCGATGAAATTGTACGAAATGGCAAAGTTCTTAAATATAAAAGTACCTCTACGCAATGCATTAATATTAATTATGAAAAATCTATTTTAAAGCAAATAGATAAGTGGATTAAAAAATATTATTCTTTAGATATGGAACAATTTTCAGTAGATAAAAATTTTTTTAATAAAGATAATTTCAAATATCACTAATAAATTTAATCTTTATCAATTATTTTAAAAAAAAATGGTGTTATGAATAATGTCAGCAATATAGAAAAGAAAATTCCTGAAATCAAAACTATTCCAATAGTTAATCTTGATTCGAATCCAGCACCAGAGCCAATTACCAGTGGAATAACTCCAACCATTGTAGAAATTCCTGTCATTACAATCGGTCTAAATCTCTTTCTACATGCTAAAATTAGTGACTCAAAAGATTTTTTTCCTAGGGACTTTAATTGTCTGGCAAACTCTACAATCAAGATTCCATTCTTAGCTGCAATTCCCATTAAAATTATTAATCCAATTTGACTGAATATATTCAATGAATTTTCAAATATTAGAATTGCTGACAATGGTGCTAATAAGGTCAATGGGACGGAAAGCATAATTATTAGTGGAAATTTAAAACTTTCAAATTGCGCACACAAAACTAAGTAAACAAAAATCAATGAGACTATAAAAAGAAAAAGAAATTGCTGGTTAGACTTTTTATATTCCTTACTTTGCCCTTTAAAATCTATTTTAAAATTTCCTTTAAGTTTTTTGTCAGAAATTTCTTCAAGGAATTTAATTGCTTCACCTAATGAATAACCTTTTTTAAGACCTGCACTTAAAGTTATTGATCTCATCTTATTGTATCTATTAAGTTCTTTAGCCTCACTAATTTCACTAAATGATAAGAAGTTTTCTAATCTAACAAACTCTCCTTTTTCTGTTCTTACTTCAAATGAACCTATATCTGAATCACTTACTCTTTTCTCTTTTATAGCTTGTAGAATTACGTAATACTCTTCACCATTATCTATATACGTATTTACTTTTCTTCCAGCTAAAAGTATTTCTAAAGTTCTTCCTATTTCGAGATTTGAAATACCAAGATCAGATGCTTTATCTTTGTCAATTTTAACATCAATTTGTGGCCTATTTTTTTTATAATCTATTCTTGAGAAGAGAAAGTTTTCATTTTTTCTAACCTCTTCAAGGATTGTCATCATATTGGTATTAATATTTTTATAAGTATCTCCTGAGATAACAAATTGTAATTGAGACCCTGATCTTCTTTGCCCTAACCCACGAGGTGGGAAAATAATTATTTTTGAGTCAGTGATGTCAGAAGTTTTTTTTTTAATTTCTTCAATAATTTGCCAAATATTTCTTCTATCATCCCAATGTTCAAGAACAATGATACCAATTCCGTCACTAAAGTTTTCAGCTCCTGAAAAACTTCTAGGGACTCTTAATAGTATTCTTTTTGCCTCTTTGTTTTGATTAAATTCTAAAAGTTTTTTTTCAACTTTCATCATTTGATTGACAGTATTTTGATAAGTACTTCCTTCAGGTGACTCTAGAATCATAAAAAAAGCACCCCTGTCCTCTCTTGGAGACAGTTCTTTAGGAATTTTTTTGAATATTTGAAATACTGAAAAAATAATAAATAAAATGAAAAAAAATAAAATTAATTTTCTTTTAATGAGAAATGTTAATAAGTTTATGTAAAAGTCCTCAAATTTATTTGAAATTTTTGAATTTTGACTGTTTAAAAGCTTAGAACACAGCATAGGTGTAAGCGACAATGAAATTATTGTTGAGAAAAAAATTGCTCCAATAATTGTTACTGCTAGTTCTTTAAATAGTTTTGCTGTATCACCCTCTAAAAAAACTATTGGAATAAAGATACAAATTAAAACTATTGATGTTGAAATAATAGCAAAAAAAACTTCTTTTGAACCCTGTATCGCCGCATCAGTTTTGGGAACTCCTGATTCAATTTTTTTATAAATATTTTCTAACATTACAATTGAATCATCAATGACCAAACCTGTACAAAGAACGAGAGCTAATAATGTAATTAAGTTAAGTGTATATCCAAACATGTTTAAAAAAATAAATGTTGATAAAATGGAAATGGGAACTGTTAAAAATGGAATAATTGAGGTTCTAATGTTTTTTAAAAACACAAACATTATTAGGGTTACAAGTATTACTGCAAAACATAGAGTAAAAATCACTTCTTGTAAGGCTTCAGATACGAACAATGATGTATCATAACTCTGATAAATCTTTATATTTGGGGGGAGTTCTTTTTTAATTTTAAAAAATTCGTCTTTTACTCCGTCTGTAACTTTGATTAAGTTAGCCTCAGTTTGTTTGAGAATACCTAAACCAATCATTTCTTCACCGTTACCTCTGAATAATTGCCTAGTTTCTTCGGGGCCAATTTCTATCTTAGCTACATCTCCTAATCTTACGAATGAAAAATCATCACCTTTTTTAATTACTAGCTTTTTAAAATCCTTAACTGTCTTATAGTTACTGTTTAATTTAACTGTAAAATCTCTAAACTTTGATTCAAGTCTTCCAGCAGGAATTTCAACATTTTCCTCATTGATTTTTTTTTCAATATCTAAAACTGAGACTTTATATTTTGACAATAAATTAGGATCAAGCCAAATACGTAAAGATTTTTTCTTCCCTCCTGAAATTCTCACTTTAGCCACCCCAGGAATGACTGATAATCTATCTACTAAATATCTCTCTGCATAGTCCGTAAGCTCTAATTGATTAATATCGTCTGACGTAAGGTTTAGCCACATAACTGCATTTCCATCAGAATCAATTTTAGATATTTCCGGTGGGTCAGAGTCTTTTGGTAAATTTTCTAAAATTCTTGATATTGAGTCTCTAACATCATTAGCAGCTTCATTAATATTTTTTTCCGTAATAAATTCTATTGATACTTTTGACCTTCCATCTCTACTTACTGATGAAATAGATTCTATTCCGTCTATTCCACTAATTTGTGCCTCTATAATTTCAGTAATCTTTGTTTCCACAATGTTGGATGCAGCTCCAGGATAAACAGTATCTATTGTAATTTCAGATCTTTCAATATCAGGAAACTGGCGCAATGGAATTTGGTTTAATGAGAGAATACCAATTATAATTAAAAAGCTCATTATAACTAAACAAAAAACAGGTTTCTTTATGAAAAATTCAGAAAAATTCATTGGACTTTAACTTTAGAACCTTCTTTAATTTTATTTATACCCTCGTAGACAACTAAATCTAATGAACCTAACCCCTTGAGTATTTCAACTAAACCATCTTCTCTAGAACCAATTTTTACTCTTTTTTTTTTAACCTCATTATTTTTGTCTACTAAATATAAATAGGAGATATTGTCTTGATTAAATACTGCATTTTCTTTGACAAAAATAGATTTTCTTTGATCAAAATTAAATTTTAAATTAACCATTAAACCAGGTTTTAATTTATAGTCTTTGTTGTTAATTATACCGATTATTTTAAAGGTTCTGGTTTCATCGTCTACAAGAGGATCAATTATAGAAACAATACCGTCACTTTTAAAATTTTCGCCTATAGAATTTGACAAAGAAAAAATAGTTTTATTTGTAATTTTATTTATAAAAATTTCAGGAACTTTTGCTTGTATTTTCAATTTTCTAATATCGTAAAGTGTAGTAATTATATCTCCTGGCTTAATTAGTGACCCTTCACTAAAATTTCTTACACTTGTGAAGCCAGGAAATGGAGCTAAAATTCTTAGATCATCTATCTTTGCATTTATTTCATCTAATTTTGCAATTAACTTATTTTTCAACATTTTTCTATTATCGAGAATAGTTTCTGATATGTTGCCTTTAGAAAATAATTTATTTGCTCTTTGATAATTTAACTCAGCTTCTTCAAGTTCTGCTTCGATTTGTCTTTTAATTGCCTGCTCTTGCTCATCAATTAATTCTATTAATATTTCGTTCTTTTTTACAAATGCCCCTTCTTTAAAAGCAATTTTTTTAATTTTTTCTGATACCACCGTTGTAATTTGAACTTTTTCATTCGCTAATAATACTGCAGGAAGCTCAAGAGAATCAGATATAATTTTTGTTGTTGGCTTTTTTGCCACAACAGTAATTATTTGTTGAGAAACTGATGGTTGATAAAAACTTAAAAAAAATAAAAGACAAAAAAATCTCATGTAGATCTTAACTTTTCAATTATAGTTTTATAATCACTATTTTTAAAAATGGTAGAACCTGAAACAAGAACATTAGCTCCTGCTTTTTTAACATCATTTACATTATTGAGGTTTATGCCTCCATCAACTTCAATTTCGATATTTTTATCGCCAATTATATTTTTTACACTTTTAATTTTTTCAATTTGATCAACCATAAATTTCTGCCCACCAAATCCAGGCTCTACTGTCATGATTAAAATTAGATCAATTTTATTAATATATTTTTTAAGAATGTCTGGTGATGTTTTAGGTTTTATAGAAATACCAACCTTTTTTCCATTTTTTTTTATGTAATCAATACACTCAAATACATTATCACTTATTTCATGATGAATAGTTATTATATCAGAACCTGCATCAACATAGTCTTTTAGAAACTTTTTGACTGGATCAATCATTAAATGAACATCGAAAGTTTTTTTCGTATAACCTCTTATAGATTTAATAACGTCCGGACCAATAGTTAAATTTGGAACAAAATGACCATCCATAACATCAATATGGATATAATCACAACCAGATGCATCAATTTTTTTTATTTCTTTACCGAGAATTGAAAAGTCAGCAGACAGAATTGAGGGAGCAATCTTTACTCTATTTAACATATGATTTGTTTTTCATCATCAGATGAGTAATCTCCTAATGTAGCCAATGAATTAAGCTTACTTCTATTGTAAAGAGCTTCCTGAGATTGTATTATATTCTCTTTTTTTCCCTCCCAAACTTTGAGTGAGGGTTGTTGAAGTGCTCTTCCATATGAAAAACTAAGTTTCCAAGGAAGATTTTTATATAATTTATTCATTTCATTAAGGTGTGAGGTTGCTAGTTTATTACTTTGACCTCCTGACAAAAAAACAATTCCCGGAACCTCATCAGGTACATTTTTTTGTAAACATTCAACTGTCATTTTAGAGACTTTTTCTATAGATGCTTGATCTTTACATGTAGTCCCTGAAATCACCATATTTGGTTTTAATAATATACCCGATATATCAACATCATGAATTTTTGCATGATCAAATACTTTACTTAAGATTAATGAGGTTACATCAAAACAATCTTCTATTGAATGATTACCATCCATAATTACCTCAGGTTCAACAATGGGGACCATTCCACTGTCTTGAACTATCTTTGCGTATCTAGCAAGGTTAAATGCATTAACTTCCAAACAATAATTTGTTGGATACTTTTTTTCTAAATTTATATTTATTATGGCTCTCCATTTTGTAAATTTAGAACCAAGAGATTTATACTCTAAGAGCCTTTCATTTAAACCATCCAAGCCTTCCGTAACTTTCTCTTCAGAATCTGAAGTTAAATTTATAGCCCCTCTATCAACTTTAATTCCAGGCATAATTCCATTTTGCAAAAGAAAATCTGGGATTGAAATACCGTCACTAGTTTTCTGCTTTAAAGTTTCCTCAAATAATATAACGCCACTTATAAAACTACTTAAATTTTTAGTTTTAAATAACAATTCTCTATAATCTCTTCTGCTTTCAAAACTTGATTCTATTTGGATTGAGTCAAATCTTTTTTTTATAGTATTTGTACTTTCATCTGCGGCTAAAATACCTTTTGGGGAGGCACAAAGATTTTTGGCTATTTTATTTAGATCCGTTTTATTCATATAACCTTCAATATATTTTTTTAATCATTTAAACTATCAAGACCGGGAAGACCTTTGCCTTGAATAAATTCAAGAAATGCTCCACCACCAGTTGAAATAAATGAGAAGTAATCAGAGGCATTTGCTTGATTAATTATTGTAATAGTATCACCTCCACCAGCTACAGAAAAGAAATTTTTATTATTATTATTTTTAACTGCTTTAATTACAAAATTAGTTCCCTCATGAAAAGGCTTCTCCTCATAAAAGCCCAAAGGACCATTCCATAATAATGAACTGCATTCAAGTATAACATTGTAATATTGCATTCTTGTTTGAGGTCCAATATCATAAATTTTTTCGTCCTTCTTTATTTCATCAATTTTTCTTAAATGAATTTTCTTTGATTTATCCATTACAAATGCATCATCAGGGAGAAGAATTTTTTCACTAAATTGATTTAAAAAAGTTTGAGCAGTCTTAATCATGGATTTTTCATAAATAGATGAACCAACATTTTTTTCAAGTGCAGCTAAAAATGTATTAGCCATAGCTCCACCAATTATAATTTTGCTAAAATTTTTTACATAATATTCAATTACTTTTAATTTAGATGACACTTTTGCTCCACCAAACACAGCCACACTCGAACTATTTTCAGATATGGTAATTAACTTCTTTAAATTTGAAATTTCTTTTTCTAATAGTTTGCCAGGAAAAGATGGGAGATACTTTGGAATAGAGGTTATTGAAGAATGCCTCCTATGGCAAACAGAAAAACACTCATTTACATAAATGTCGGCAAAAGATGAAATTTTTTTGGCGAAATTTTCATCATTTTTTTCTTCTTCAGGAAAGAATCTTAAATTTTCTAACATTATTATGTTATAGGTTTTAAAAAGCTTTTCAATTTTTTCTTTCTTTATGTTATTTATATTTTCATCAAGAAAAAAAACCTCACTTTTCATATAAGTACTTACTTTTAATGAGAGATTTCTTAGTGAAAGGTCATCATTTTTAATACCATCAGGTCTTCCAATGTGGGAAACTAATATTATTTTAGCTTTTCTATCTAATAAATAATTAACAGTGGGTACTATTTTTTCTAGTCTTGTAAAATCAGAAAACTCTCCAGAATACAATGGAAGATTAAGGTCAACTCTCAAAATTACTTTTTTGTTAATTACAAAACTATCAATATCAGAAAATTTTTTTTTAAGAGTAATCACTTTATTAATTTTTTTTTTATAAGCTTTATAATATTATTACAATTAAATCCAAAAAAATCAAAAAGTTGATTGCCTTTTCCGGATTCACCAAATCTATCTATGCCTAAAACTAAATCATCATTATTAAGATATTTATGCCACCCAAAACTTGAACCAGCTTCTATAACAATCTTCGGATTTTTTCCTAAGATCTCTTTTTTATATTGTGAATTTTGTCCTTCAAAAAGCTCCATTGAAGGCATGGATACAACATTAGAATTTATTTTTTCTTTTAAAAGTTTGTTATGGACATTCAATGCCAAAGATACTTCTGATCCACTTGCAATAATTGTAAAATTAGATTTGGATAATTTTTGGAGAAAATACGCCCCTTTTAAAAGTTTATTTTCTTTATAATCATTTCTAACTATGGGAAGATTTTGCCTTGACAAAATCAAGGCGGTTGGTGCGTTAAAATTATTAATAGCAAATTCCCAAGCCTCAAATGTCTCTATAGGATCACATGGTCTAAGAACATAAAGATTTGGAATTGATCTCAAACTTGCTAAATGCTCTACAGGTTGATGTGTTGGTCCATCTTCACCAAGTCCAATTGAATCATGTGTAAACACATATATAACTCTTTGTTTCATCATCGCAGACAATCTTATAGAATTTTTGCAATAATCTGAAAAAACTAAAAAAGTACCACCAAAAGGAATAAAACCTCCGTGAACAGATATCCCATTCATTGCAGCTGCCATTAAATGTTCTCTTACTCCATAATGAATATAGTTTTTTGAATTTGAAAACTTTGTTTTGGTTAGGTTGGAAGATGTAAGGTCAGCTGAACCACCTAAAAAGTTTTTAATTTTAGATGAAAATAGTTCTATACATCTTTGTGATGATTTTCTGGTTGCTTCTGATGCACCACTTTCAACTAATTTCCTTAAAAATGAATTAGTCAATTGATCTCTTTGAATTTTTTTGTATTTAAAATCAGATATTAAAGACTTTTGTACTTTTGATTTCTTTAATTTTAATTCCCAATTTAATCGTTTTTTTTTCCCTTTTGATCCAAGATCCAACCAATATTTTTTTATAGAGTCTGGTACATAAAATTGCTTAAAATCCCATTTTAGTTTTTCTTTTGTAAGAAGCGCCTCATTTTTACCAAGAGGTGAACCATGAGAGGATTCACTACCCGATTTATTAGGGGATCCATATCCGATTGTTGTTTTGCAAATTAAAAGAGAGGGTTTTGATGATTTTAAAGAATCTTTAAGACCTTTTTGGATACTTTGGTAGTTATGTCCATCAACTTCAAAGGTATCCCAATTACTTGCATTAAATCTTTTTTTTTGATTATCTGAACAGGTTAGTTTTGTCGGTCCATCGATTGATATTTCGTTATCATCAAATAAAACAATTAGTTTATTTAATTTAAGGTGCCCGGCTAGGGATATTGCCTCTTGAGAAATACCTTCCATTAAACAACCATCACCCACAATTACCCACGTTTTATGATCAAAAATATTTCCATACTTAGAATTTAATAGCTTTTCAGCTATTGCCATTCCAACGGCATTTCCGAAACCTTGTCCAAGAGGACCAGTAGTTGTTTCAATACTTTTTAGTAAACCGTATTCTGGATGACCAGCAGTTTTACTTCCTAGCTGTCTAAAATTTTTAATCTGGCTAATATTACAGTCTTTATATCCTGTTAAATATGATAAAGCATATAATAACATAGAGCCGTGACCAGCAGAAAGTACAAATCTATCTCTGTTGATCCAATCGGGTTTTGAGGGATCAAATTTTAAAAAATCTGAAAAAAGTACTGTAGCTACATCTGCCATTCCTAATGGCATACCAGGGTGACCTGAATTAGCTCTTTCTATTGCATCAATAGAAAGGGCACGAAGAGAGTTGGCCATTAAAGTTAATTTTTTTTTATCTAACATTATCTTCTAATATAAAATTTCCAAAAGATCTCGGCCCACCAGATACCGTTATTATATTTTTAAGTTCATTACTGTTTAAATCCAATAAAATAATATTATCTTCAAACCAACAAGCAACAACTATTAATTTTTGATTGTAACTAATATCAATTCCTTCGGGATATTCACAAATTTCATTTAAAGTTTTAACAGTTTCCTTTTTATTTAAGTCAATAATCGAAATACTGTTATCTCTCTGATTTGTGACATAAATTATATCTTTATTTTTATTCAAAGCTACTTGATAAGGCCAACTACCAACTTTAATTTCTTTTTCTACTTTTAAATTAACTTTATTGATTAAACTTATTGAGCCAGATTGAACGTTTGTTACAAAAACATAATGAGTCTCTGGTTGAGAAAAAATTCCAAAAGGAGCTTTTCCAACTTTTATTGTTTTAATTTTTTTAAAGTTATTAATATCAAAAACATCTACATTATTATCATCTCTGTTAGCAACAAATAACTTTTTATTTTCATCAGATATATATATTCCAGCTGGTGATTTACCAACTTTTAATTCTTTAATAATTATATTTTGTTCTGTATCAACAACAGAAACCTTATTTTCATACCAGTTGCTAACAAAAAGAAGCTCTTTTGAAGTAGAGTAAAACAAACTCATTGGACTTTTTCCACCATATAGAAATTTATGATTTTTACTTTTAAAATCTATTTTAGATATATTGTGACTCTCTGGATTGGAGACATAAATAATTTTTTTTGTACTATCTATTGTAATGCCAGCAGGTTTTTTTCCAACATTAAATTGAAATACTTTTTTTTTTTTTACCAAATCAATAACATCAACTTTATCAGATTCTTGATTGGTTATAAAAGCAATATCACCGTAAATATTTCTAGAAAAAAAAATAAAAAATAAAAAAATTATAAGATTACTTTTTCTCAGCAATATTCTTTAGTCCCTTCAATGAATTTATTATAAAATTTGAAACTTTCTTTTTAGAGTTTTCATCATTCAGTTCTTCTGGGGGATCATTACCCATGAAACCTCTGTAAAATCCAGCTTTGTAGTTAACTTCAGTTGAACCATCACTTTGATTTTTAACAAAAATTTTAGCTGCGTAACTATTGACAGGTAGAATTTTATTATCTGTTTCAATAATTCTCCACTGGACAAATTTTTTCTCTTCATTAATTTTTTCTAATTTTTGTTTTACTAATTCCCCATTACTAAATTTCAACTCTCTCTCAGAACCAATCTCATTACCATTTGCATTGACACTCTTTACATTAGAGTTCCAATTGAAAGCTTGAAAATTTTTTACCAATTCCCAAACTTTAGCTGAGGGAGCATTGATTTCAATTTTTTCAGAGACCTTTTGCCTCGATGGCCCATGTCCTTCAACTGTATGTGAAATAGTAATCAATAAAGTGAAGAGAAAAATATTTTTAAAAAGAGTCATATCCTATCCTATTATCTAATTTTTAATTAATCTAAATCTACTTTTATCCTGTAATACAGAAATAGCAACAAGCATTTCAGATTTATCATCCTCTAAATCAACGAGAACGGCATGAATATTGTGGTTTACAGTTTTTAATTTTTTAATTATGTATTTTTTTGGCTCACTACCATTTTCCGTTAATTTCTCTAAAACATCATTAATATAAACCTTCATTATATTTTACTACAAGAAACTTTAATTTTTTTAAACAAAAAAATTAAAAATTTTGTTATTTATTAATAATGATAAAAAATTTAATCAATTATTTTTTAAATTATCCTAGAACTGTTGTCTTTTCCTTTTTTATTTTTTCAATTATAGGACTTTTTCTTACATACAACTTTTTAAAAATTGATACATCTACAGATTCACTTATTAATAAAAAATTGGACTTTAAAATAAATCAAAAAAAACTTAAAGACGAGTTTAAAGTACTTTCTAATAATATTCTCATAAAAATCTCTGGGGAAGATATTAATAAAGTTAATTTATACACAAAAGAACTTATTCAATTACTAAAAAAAAGAAATGATTTAAGTTTCATTTATTCACCAAGTGTAGACCCAATTTTTAAAGAAAACTTTTTTAATTTTCTAAATGAGAAAGAAAAACAAAACTTGGTTGAAAAATTATATCATTATCAACCATTTTTTTCAGAAATTATTAAAAAACCTAGGTTAGAGGGTTTTAATAATCTCCTTTCTCTAGCCATAAAAAAAAATGATTCAAAATCTTTAGAAGAATTTTTGATAATTCTTGAGAGTTTTAATAAATCGATTGAAGAAAACTCTAAAGTTGATTGGTTTAATGTTTTGAATTCAGATGATATTGAAAATTTTATAATTATAGGTTTTAAAGAGGATTTAAAAAATGAGTTTGAAAAATTTTACACTTTTTTAAATTCTCAAAAAAATTCTCAGACCAATCTTTTGATTGAATTTACTGGGGGGTTAATCATTGATTATGAAGAGGTGAAATCTGTATCAAAAAGTAATTTGATTGCAGGTTTTTTGAGTATTCTTATTGTATCGTTTTTACTGTGGTTAGCTTTTAGAAATATCAAAATCATTTTTTTTCTTATCTTGTCAATTTTAGTTGGTTTATCTTTAACATTAGCAGCTTCAATTTTTATAGTCGATAAACTCAATTTAATTTCAGTTGCTTTTGCTGTTTTATTTATTGGATTATCAGTAGATTATGGTATTCAAATATTTTCAAGAATTTTAGAAAAAAACCATTTTATAAGCAAAGAAACAATCATTTCTGATTCTTCAACTATAAGCTCTACATTATTGATAGCATCAGTACCTTCAATGATTGGTTTTTTATCGTTTATTCCAACAAATTATGTCGGATTATCCGAGCTAGGTACTATTTCTTTTATTGGATTGATAATAGGTCTTTTGACAAACTTAATTTTTTTACCATCATTATTATTAATTAATTTGAAAAAAATTAAATTTAGATTTTCAGAAAATGAAAGAAACTCATATGAAAAAATTATTTTATTTTTAATTAATAGAAAAAAATACATATTTGGATTAATTTTAATAATTTCCATTTTTAATATATTTTTTATAAATAGGATTACATTTAATTATGATGCTTTGAATTTAAAGGATCAAAATTTAGAATCAGTAAAGTTAGCAAAAAAACTAATACAAAAAAATCCTACATCTGATTATATAATTTCATTAGTTTTAACTAAAGATGAGTTAAATAATTCTGAAAAGCTAGATTTGTTATTACAAAAAGAAAGTGTTCAGTCATACTTTTCTTTTTTTAATTTGAATAAAGAATACAAAAGTGAAGACTTAGATTATTTAAAATTTTTAATAAATACTGAAAAAAGTAAAAATTTTTTCTCTAATAGTAATGAACTGGAAGAATTTAAAAAATTACTTAAAGATATTTCAAAAAAAGAGGATCTTGTAATTTCGAATATTTCAATGAAACTTTTTGATATATTAAATAAAAAAATAAATGATAAACAAAGTTTTATGAAATTAGAACAAAACCTTTTTGAAGGTTTTGATGATTTGATAAAAAAAATAAATTCTTTTGGACTTGTAAAAAAAGATTTTGAATCAATGCTTCCTTCATATTTTAAAGAAAGATATATTTCGAGTGAAGGTAACTATAGGTTAGATATATTTCCTTCAAAAGATGTATCAAAAAAAATTTTTTTAGATGAATTTGTTTTTGATGTCGAATCAATTTATCCTAACGCAACTGGAATGCCTATAATTCAACAAAAAGCTGGAGTTGTTGTTGTTGATTCCTTCATAACCGCATTAATTATCTCGCTATTATTTCTTATTTTATTTGTATACATAATTTTCAGGAATATTTTTATTGTTTTAATTTCACTATCTTCATTATTAATAGCAACTCTCCTAACTATTTTCTTAATGATTATTTTAAATTTAAATTTAAACTTTGCTAATATGATTGCTTTACCACTTCTTTACAGCCTTGGAATTTCATTTCCAATATATTTTTTTAAAAGATATATTGATTCAAACTTTTTATTGATAAATGTTATTCGAAGTAACACTCCGAAAGCAATTGTATTTAGTGCTGCAACAACTATGGGATCTTTCTCTACTCTTGCAATTTCTAGTCATTCTGGAACTTCATCAATGGGAGTACTTTTGTTTATAAGTCTTTTAATGACTGTTATCTCTACTATTTTTGTTTTACCACTTATTCTAGATGAAATGAAAAAATCCATTAAATAATTATCCAATTTCCATTTTCATCTCTACATGCAGTTGATGTTTCTTCGTATTTTTTATTATTTTTATTAACAATTTTTCTAAAATCTCTACAAGTACTTTCATCCTTTTTGTAAGTATTCAATGGCAAAATTTCAGCATTTGTGTTATTATTGTTTTTACTAACCCATTGTTTTGGAACATTGTTGTTATTTTCACTCAGAGAACTATTAATTACATTATTTAATTCTTCTTGCTCATCACTATCTAAAATTTCTGCTAACTTTCCCCCAATTAAAAAGCCAACTGTTCCACCCAATACTGTTGTTAAATTTTTTCCAATTCCGGAACCGACTTTTGATCCGAGATAAGCACCAGCAACTGAGCCAACTATTTGACCTAATAATTTGTTATCCTCTTTATTAGAGCATGAGGCCATAAAAAAAATGGGTACAAATATAACTAAAATTTTTGATAAACGTTTCATCATTTTTCTTTCAAATTTTTTCCTTTATATCAAATCCTCTGAAAGTTTTAAACCTAGGAAATCTTAGACTCCAATTAT
>MDSZ01101810.1_pt1 | contig 36072 bp, 29 predicted proteins | sample 811201 | NCBI WGS metagenome assembly MDSZ01 (sample SAMN05326647, study PRJNA326480) | marine metagenome | isolation source: seawater | place: Indian Ocean: North | collected 2010
ATTTTATTTAAAAAATGTAATTGACTATAATTTGTTTCAAGTTGCTCATTTTCATTTGTTACATAAACATCCCTTCCCCAATTTTCATATCCGTGATATCTATTTTTTCCCATTCTCAAGTTTCCAAATGACTTTACGTTGATCGATGTAAAAAACGCAAGTTTATTTGAGCCATGTCTTATGTGATATTGCACCACTTTCCCTTTTGATGAAGATTCATATTGCTGGTGTAAAAAATGACGAACCTCATTTGTAAGCAAAGGATTTATAGTATTAAATACAACCGCACTACCCATGGAACCATCGCCATATGATACGCATGACGGACCATTTAGGATCTCTATTTTTTTTAAGGTAAGAGGATTAATAAAATTGGAATTCTGTACATGACCGCCTCTATATATTGTATTATTTAACACAACATCATCAACAACTAACAATAAACGATTTGCCTCCATTCCCCGCACATTTAAACTTGCACCCCCACTTTGATTTTCTTGTATTGAAACATTTGGCATTTTTTCAACCAAATCCGAACTATTTACAACAGAAAGCATACTAATTTTTTTTAGCTTTAAAGTGTTAAAATTCTGTTCTTGATTGACAAAAGACTCCTTTTCTGCTATAATGTTTATCAATGGGAAAGAGTATTCAATAGGATTCAAATACAATTCACCCTGTAATTTTTCTTTAACAACATAAACCTCCTCGTACCCTATGCATGAAAAAAATAAAGTATCAGTATTTTTAAATAAAGAAAGGTCCACACTTCCTTTTTTGTTCGTTTTTGTTTGCAAATCCCCTTCAAAATATACCAATACACCATCTATAATTTCATTTGTTAAGCCGTTTCTTACAACTATATTTTGAGCCGTAACACTACTGCTAATGATAAAGAACAATATAATTAATTTATTTTTCAATTGTAAAGAGATTTAATGACCTCATAAGAATTTAATTTTTTTATCTCATGATGCTGTAATTTGTAATAATTAAGAAGAGAATCAAGTAAATTTGACTTATTGTCTGATGGAATTTTTGGATCTCTCCCTTCAAGTAAATCAACAAGATACCGCAACTCCACTCCCTCAATAACATGCTTGCTATTAGTTTTGTGCTTAAGAAAATCACCAGAATCCGTATCAAATGCCATAGGGTTTTCTATTCTAAGATTTGGGTAAAATCCTAAAAAGTATGAAAGCTTTAACAAAAATAAGATTGAGTAATTTTTACTTATTACGCCCTTTTTTCCAATCTCTTCCACTGTTTCCCAAATAAAATTAAACAAAGGAATGTCTTTTTTATCACCTGAAAGCGTTTTAGCTAAAACCTCTGCTATAAAAATAAAAACCAACTTTTCTTCGTTACCTCCTACTATTGGCCTAGCAATAGATATATCTTTTATATAATTTAACCCTCCTTCTTTTTTTTTAGTAGCAGTTATCTCAATTAATGTCAAAGGCTGTAATAGCGCGATTTTATTTTTAGATTTTTTTGCATACACTCCTCTTATCAAAAAAGATTGTAGTCCAAAATCCTTAGTTAGTATTTTTGCTATAATAGAATTTTCTGAATATTTAAAATAGCTTATTGCTATCCCAAGACATCTATAATTCATTAATGAATGAATAAAATTTTTGCAACAACCTTATCTTTTCCATCATCATCATAATTAAACACTAGATAAACACCAGAAGAAACCCTATTACCGTCTTTGTCATCTCCCCTCCAAGTCAACTGACTTCCTTTAGCCATACCTTCGTGTACTAAATTACCATTAATGTCTGTAATTTTTACAATAGAATTTTGTGACAATCCATTAATAGCAATCAATCCATTATAACCATTCTTTATCGGATTAGGAAAAACACTTACCCTATTTTTATTTATTGAACCAATAGTTGCATCAGACCTGTATGATAAAATTCCTAATTCTGTTGCAATAAAAACCTCCCCATTTCTATGATTTATTGCAATATCAAGTATATTATCAGATAATAATGGACTATTTTCTTTTGTAAAATGCCTAATCTCTTCTGTTCCGTCTTCTGAAAGAAGAAATAAACCTGCTGATTCTGTTCCTATCCATTTTCTATTTGCACCATCAATTTTTATACACTTTACAGATTCTTCACTTAGCAGGTACTGACCATAATCACCTTCTTGAATTAATATTCTTTGAGCATCAAAGTTGTAATTTGAAAAAATTAATTCTGGAGAATAAAAAACACAAACACCTTCATTTGTTCCCACCCATACCTCTCCATCTAAATCTTTCTCTAAACAATAAACCTGCATTGAGTGTAGATTACCGTTACCAATACCTGTATTTAATATTTTATATTCATCATCTTCAAGATAATCTATAGTGCCCTTGTCATCATATACAAACAAGCCTTTATTTCTTGCGATTATACCCCATTTTTTATTCTGATTGTCAATAAGGAGTTCATCAAAATATAAACCAACAATATCTTGATTCATACTAAAAGAATACCATTCATTATTAACTGTTTTAACAAATAAAGGCTTATTTACCTGTGAATTTAACCCCCACAAATTTCCGTTTAAATCAAATTTTAAGTCAGAAATCTGTATCCTGTTGTTAGAATAATATGTTGTATCTAGCACGCCATTGGTATTTTCATAACCATATTTTATAAAAAATTCTCCATTTTTTAACACCACAATGCCATCATACCATGAAGCGAAAAAGTCCTTATCTTCAATACTTGCTGAAGCCACAACGTCTCTAGCATTTCCCAAAGCGTAAAAGTTATAATTTTCCCATTCATCGTAATTATTTTTTATTGACGCTCCAAACATATTCAAGCTGTTTGAGCTAAAATTACTATGTCCTCCGTGCGATACGTATAATTTATCGTTTCTATAATCAATAGAATATACACTATTAGTTATTGGTCCATTTGGAGATATAGTTTCTAAGTACTGATAATTTTCAAATAATAGAATATTATTCAAACTATCAGCTATCCATATATAACCTTCATTCCCTATTATTATATCGTTAATTTTCACAAATCTATTCGATGTAAACGTATCAATAATATTGTTTGAAAATGAAGCCATACATACAGTATCTTTATATATTTTAGTCAAGAAACCGTTATTGTAATAGACTTTTGAAAGACCCCGATCTTCAGTAAGAGAATTGTTGTTAGGATAAAAAATGTGTAGATAAGAGCTTCCACTGTCTTTATAAAGAGTTAACCCGACATCTTTATTTTTAATAACAGAGGACGCGCTCATGGTTATATTATTTTGTAAGAACCAATTATTAGGATCGTTTAGTATCACATTACCAATTCCTTTATACAAACCTGCAGATGTTGCAATATATATTTCATGATAGCCATTGCTAGAATCAACGGAACAATTAGCAATATCTAATAAGATATCGTTTTTTATTATTTTATAGGTGTCTTTAATCTCTTCATTTACCAGATCTAGTATAATTAATCCAAAACTAGTTGAAATATATGCTGTGCCATTACTAGCAATCACATCATTAATTTGTTTTTTTCCTGTAATAGATTCTCTTTTAATGTCTGATATATTTACAACTACTCCATTTCTAATTAAGTCAATATTACAGTTATCGTATGATAAGATTATTGTTTTAGAAAAAGAATCATAAGCAATATTATTTAAACCAATATCAGAAAGACCATTTACTTTTGATTTCCTTGATATAAAAAAATCATTTTTATTAATAGTGAATAAACCACTTCTAGTTATACAATAAATTTCATCTTCAATCTCAACTATTTCTTTAGCCGATGTGTACGATAAAAAATCTTTCCAATTTCCTATAGGTAAATCTTGGGAATAAACAAATATTGGAAAAAGTAGAAAAATACATTTTTTCATTTAACAAATTTAATTAATAGATATAGCACTAACTAGATTAAAGGAAAAAAATTATAATTGTTAAAATCGGTTTCTTTACTTTTACAGCTTTATTGGCCCTGTAGTTCAACTGGATAGAATATCAGATTTCGGCTCTGACGGTTGGAGGTTCGAATCCTCCCTGGGTCACAAAATAGAAACAAAAATTGACAAAAAAATATTTATTTACTCTTATTGCCATGGCTTTTTTTTCAAGTACAAAGTTATCTGCAGATGATTTTTATAAGGTTGTTGATATAATTGATAATGTAGAAATTAGAAAGTACAACAATAGAATTCACGCATCATACATTCCTATAAACTCTAAAGATAGGAACAATTCATTTAGAAATGTTGCTTCTTATATTTTTGGCGGTAATAGTAAAAATCAAAAAATTGCCATGACATCTCCAGTTGTAATTAAACTTCATAATAGTCATGAAATGGCTTTTATAATGCCCAAGAAGCATGTTATTACAGAACTGCCTATTCCAAATAACAATAAAATACAGATCTACGAAGAACCTGAATCAGTAAAAGCATGTATCAGATATTCAGGATTTTCTAATAAGAAAATCGAAGAGATTAAAATAAAAGAGTTAAAAGAAAAATTAAAAAAATATTCCATTAAACATAATAATGATTTTGAGGTCCTTGTTTATAATTCACCATGGAAGCTGATTAATAGAAGGAATGAAATATCAGTAACAATTGAATATAATAGAAATAAAACCGAAGCAAACATGTCAAAAATTTATTTAGGAGGAGGTTGTTTTTGGTGCACAGAAGCAATATTTGAAAATATTAAAGGTATAGAAAGGGTAACCAGCGGTTATTCAGGAGGGTTAAAAACAAATCCAACTTATGAGGATGTTTCTAATGGATTAACAAAACATGCTGAGGTATGTGAAATCATTTATGACCCAAATAAAATACAGCTTTTAAGTATTTTAGAAATATTTTTTCTTACACATGATCCAACAACTCTAAATAGACAAGGAAACGATATTGGAGAACACTACCGCTCAATAATTTTATACTTAAAAGATAGCGAGGAAGAGGTAATAACCAATTATATATTTAATATTAATAAAGCGGTTTTTGATAATGGAATTGTGACAGAGGTTGTTAAATTTAAGGATTTTTATAAAGCAGAAAATTACCATCAAAACTATTATCAACAAAACAAGTCTCAGCCATATTGTAAAATGATCATATCCCCTAAGTTAGAAAAAGCAAGGAAAAAACTAAATAAATATTACAAATAGAATGTGGACAAATTTAACTCAGATTCAAAGGAAGCAAATTATTGATACCGACCGCGACTCCCTTTGGAAATTTATGTCTGACCCTAATAATTTAGGAAAAATTACCCCAGAATGGATGTTGTTTAAAATCACATCTAAACCCGAAAAGAATATGTATGCTGGAATGATAATTACCTATAAGGTAACCCCAATTTTAAATATACCTATGAAATGGGTGACAGAAATCACACATATGGATGAAGGAAATTTTTTTATTGATGTTCAAAGGTTTGGTCCCTATAAATTTTGGCATCACCAGCATGTTTTTTTGAATCACCCAAAAGGAGTTTTGATGAAGGATATAATTACTTATGCTCCTCCACTTAGTTTATTCGGGACTATATTAAACAACCTAATTATTAAAAAAAGAATAAATAAAATTTTTGATTATAGAGAAAGGGAAATTAACAAGATTTTTAATTCAAAATCAGAAATACTGTAACTTTCCAAAATTATAGATTTAGAATTATGAATATCTTTAGTAAAAATTGTTTTAGCCAAAATCTATTTATTAAGAAATGGCTTATTATTATTTTAGGAAAGATTTCATATAGAAGATTCAACGGTATAAATAGATTAAAAATCAAAGGCATTAGTAACTTAAAAAATTTACCTCAAAAGAATGTTTTATTTGTTTCAAATCACCAAACTTATTTTGCAGACGCTACAGCTATGTTCCACGTCTTTAACGCAGCGCTAAACGGATTTAATAATATAAATAATACAAGTTATCTGTATAACCCTAAATTAAACCTATACTACATTGCCGCTAAGGAAACTATGAAATCAGGCATACTACCTAAAATATTAGCATATACTGGATCAATATCCATTCAAAGAACTTGGAGAAGCAAAGGAAAGAGTGTTAATAGAAATTTAAAAATATCTGATGTTGAGAATGTAAAAAAAGCCCTAAAGGATGGTTGGGTTATAACGTTTCCGCAAGGAACAACCGACCCTTGGAAGCCAGTTAGAAAAGGAACAGCTCATTTAATAAAGCAACACCGCCCAATCGTGGTTCCCATTGTTATAGATGGATTTAGAAAAGCGTTTGGAAAGAAGGGTCTTTCTGTAAAATCTAAAAACAATTCGTTAACCATGACAGTAAAACAACCATTACATATAGATTTTAAGGCTGATAAAATAGAAAATGTGGTTGATAAGATCGCCCTTTCTATTGAACAACATCATTCTCAGAAAAATATATAATATACTCATGACGATAAATGTTAGAAAAGGAAAAAAGGAAGATTTAACAGATGTTTTGTTTATGATTAAAGAATTGGCTGAATATGAAAATTCGCTTCACGAAGTAGAGATTACCATAGAACAATTACAAAAAGACGGTTTCGGTAATAAACCTTATTTCAGCTTTTTAATTGCATCAATCGAAGGCAAAGCCATAGGATTTTCATTTTACTTTATTAGATATTCTACATGGAAGGGAAAATTCCTATTCTTAGAAGATTTTTATATTAAAGAAGAGTATCGAAATAAAGGTGTTGGGTCCATTTTATTTCAAGAAACAATTAATCTTTGCAAAGAATTAGAGGTAAACGGAATGATGTGGCAGGTATTAGATTGGAATACAAGCGCCATTGATTTTTATAAAAAATTTAATTCAAATGTTAGTTCAGATTGGCTTACTGGAAAACTTACAAAAGACCAGATAAAAAAACTTAGTTCAAATAACTAAAACATATCAAAAATAGATACTGTAATAGGAGTGTATATCACCGTATCTTTAACAATAGGAATTTTATAATAACTCGTTCCATAACCCCCCCATACACCTAATCCACCAATTATATTGCTTGGAAGATTTTTGGGTTCTGAAAATGGGTTTGAATTACCCTCTTCTGATCTTTCCGCATCTCTCCAAAACCTATAAACTTCTTGACTCACATGACGTAATCTTAGTATTATAACGTCTTTTTTAACAATATTCCCGTTTTCTATTCTGTCAGAGTAGAATGGTAAAAAAACACCATCTTCATCTGTAAATCTTCCAGATCTTGCAAACAAAGCATTAAAACTATTTCCATTAACTAATTGATCCGATCTAGCGCTTATTGCACAGGGGATAAAAAAATCATCTGATGACCCCCATGTTGAGGATGAGATTCTTTTAAAATGTGCTGTAATTGAGTTTCCTAGTGTATCAGGGTCATTTACTCTAGCCCAGACATAACATTTATAGTCTTCAGACAACGAATCCATTTTACTTACCCATATACTATCAATAGGATACTTTGGAGGTATTACTGTTGTTGATTCTATAGTATCCCCTTCCCATAAAATCTTTAATTTATAATTAAAACCTTCTTGTGCAAAACTGTTTTCTTGAAAATTAAGATCAATGTACAAGCCAGAAACATTTATATCTATAGAATCTATCAAGCCGGTAGAATCTAAAAAATTATTATCTATAAGCGTTAATTCATGAACCAAACCATCTTCCCTTTCAACATAAACCTGGGCATTTTTTACAAATAAGTTTTCTAATGTATTAGAATCAATTACGTTAAAATAACCTTCGCTTTTTGTTAGGTATACGTAGCTAGGATACCCTTCTTGAATATAACCCTCTACAACTAGAGATTTTGTTGATGAATTTAAATCTATTGTAATTTCCTCTTCACAAGATAATACCGCTATTATTAAAATTAACGAAATTAATAGAAATTTATACTTCACTGCTTGCTTTTTATTGTTGTGTAGATGCCTTAATATATTTTTTTGCTACATCTTTTTTAGAAGTAGTTTTTTTTCAATAGAACCGTCGCTATATATATAAATAATAATACCAGTACTGTTTTCTAAAAGCATCCGCCCTTGTAAGTCGATTTTATTAATCAAAATCTTTTTTTCTACATTTTCAGATATATTATTAGGACATTCAATAGAAAAAGTATCTGTATTGTTTATAAAATCATTCAGCTCTGATTCTATTTCAGAGAAAATATGCAGATCACCAGTATAATTAGGAGTTATAAATACATTGTTAAACAATACTTCGCTAATCAATCCACTGGTATAATTATTACCATCATTTGGTGATGTTGAACTTACCCTTACTCCATTTGCGATATTTTCAATTGCAAAAAAGCCAATGAAGCCACCACTTGTATCATATGAGTTTATTATTGCATAATTTTGCCCTATTATCATTCCAACTTTTAAAACAGCATATATGTTCTGTGTCGCAGTAATTAAGGAAGCAGACCCTATTGTATCTCCTGTTGAAAGTGCTGCGATGTCAAATGATCCCCCGTCTGTTGTGATGGTTGATGTGGCTATATCAGGTTCATTATTCGCCTGTGTCAACTTTAGTATCAAATCTACATTAGTATTACATACATTAGAGCTAAGCATGTTGTCTATTTGTGGATTAAACGGCGCTGCTACGAATGAGGTAGTTGTAAACGTATCAGGAGTTGACCATAATGACGCCATTTGAATTGTTGAGTCAAAATAAGCCATTACCTCCCATTCATATGTAGTGTTTTGCTGAAGCAGAGGTAGGGTTACAGAGTTGGTCATAGAATCCAGAAGTCCTAAATTTGACCATGCCGATGTTCCATATATCCTGTAATGGACCTTGTATCTGTCTGCCCCTGAAATTAAAGCCCAACTTGCTAGAGCATTATAATAAGTAATATTAGTAGTATTGAGATTTGTTGGGCTGGGACAAAGATTTGTGTTCGTAATAAATGTATCTAATTGCGACCATGATGAAAAATTAGAATTAATCGAATCACAATAAGTTCTTATCTGCCATATATATGTGCTTAAAGGCTGCAGGTTAGCTAAATTCTTATTATTTTGTATAGAATCTATATTATTTTTGTAAAGCCATGTTGCGCTACTAATCTCTTTATAGCGTATTTTATAATGATGTGACCCACTTACTATATCCCAATTCACGTCAGCGTTATAATAATTTATATTAGAAGCATTACAATTTACTGGCGGTAGACATTGCGAATAGCAATTGTAAGACATTAATGCAATAATTAAGAAGACTATTTTTTTCATAATAATTCTTTATACAAATATACTATTTTTATTATTTTTTACTTAAAACATTGATAATCAATATGTTACAATAATTATTAGAAATCAATTCTAAGACAATATCTTTTTTATTTAATGATAGATGTCCAAAAAACAAATTATTGGCTTAAATGGCCTTATTTTGTGTTCTTAAAGATATAAATCATGCTTGAATAGTCTTTTTTTCCGATAAGAGCTAGAAAATTTGATTTTAAACCAACTATCGCTGCTTTTAGAAAATTTTTCTTTCCATATTTAAATTCTTCACTTAAAAGAGAAACATAGAAAGAATCGAAGATCATACCTTTTTTCTTAATTAATGATAAATTATATTTTTTTAATAATGTTGAAATCGTTTTTTCAGAAAAATGCCACAAATGAATGGGGACATCATAAGCAGCCCAATATTCTTTATAATATGATGCATCGTATGATTTGTAGTTTGGAACAGCAATTATTAGATAACCATCTTCAGCAAGTAGATTTTTGATAGATAATAATGTTTCGTTAATTTCTGTTACGTGCTCTAGCACGTGCCACATAGTAATTATATTATAATTTTTATTTTTTAATTTTTTAGAACTAATACTCTCAACTATTTGTAAATCATAATTTTCTTTTGCTTTTTTTGAAGCCAATTCCGATGGCTCTACCCCTATAACACTCCACTTCCTCTTTTTACATGCATATAAAAATTCACCAGTACCACAACCAATATCCAGGATTGTTGCATTTTTTTTATATTTTTTAACTAATGATATTTTTTTTCTAATAGCAATCTTTCTAATAAATTGATAAAGCTTATTAAAAAAACCATCTTTTTTATTAGTATGCGAAATATACTTATCTGATTTATAATAATTTTTTAAATCTTCGTTATTAGGACGAGGGTTTGTTAAAATAAAATTACATGATTCGCATTTTTGTAAATTAAAACTTTCTTTACTTACACTATGATCAATACATTTAATAAATTCAAGAAATTTATTGTTATCGCAAATTGGGCATTTTTTTATTTCTATCATCTTCCTAAGTACACTAATAAAACATTTATATCTGCAGGGGAAACACCACTAATTCTTGAAGCCTGACCTATAGTCATAGGTTTTATATTATTAAGCTTTTCTTTTGCTTCTGAAGATATAGAATGTAATTTACTATATTCAAAATTTTTAGCAATTTTTATTTTCTCTAACCTATTTGCTCTTTCAATACTTTCCTTTTGTTTATTAAGGTATCCGCTGTATTTAATAATTATCTCAGCTTGCTCTATTATTTTTGAATCTACGCTGTTATTTTTTATATAATCTTTTAAAATCTTAGAGTAATTGACGATATCCATTAATAATACATGAGGCCTTGAAAGAATAGAGCTAATTTTTTTCTTTTGTTTGATTGGAGAGCTATCAATTTTATTTAATAAAATATTTATCTCATCTGGAGTAATGCTAGTTTTCTTTATAAATGAAACAATTTTTTCAGTTTTACTAATCTTATTATTTAAAAGATCTAATCTTGATTTTTCTGCTAGACCTAATTCATGCCCAATTTTAGTTAACCTTGCATCCGCATTGTCTTGTCTTAAATGAAGTCTATATTCAGCTCTTGAAGTAAACATTCTGTACGGTTCTTCTGTTCCTTTTGTTATTAAGTCATCAATCAAGACTCCAATGTATGCATCTGATCGTTTCAAAATAAAAGGATCCTTTCCTTTAACATTTAGATTTGCATTTATCCCGGCGATTAGCCCTTGACAAGCCGCTTCTTCGTAACCTGTCGTACCATTTATCTGACCGCAAAAAAATAAGTTTTTTATCAATTTTGTTTCTAATGAGCTGTTTAATTGAGTAGGAGGAAAATAATCATATTCAATAGCATAACCAGCTCTAAACATTTTAACATTTTCCAATCCCTTTATTTTCCTTAGCGCTTTAATTTGCACTTCTTCTGGAAGCGATGTCGAGAAACCATTTAAATAGACCTCTATTGTTTCCAACCCCTCTGGTTCAATAAATAGTTGATGACTTTCTTTATCTTTAAATCTCTCTATTTTATCTTCAATAGATGGACAGTATCTCGGCCCGACACCCTTTATTCTACCATTAAACATCGGAGAGTCTACAAACCCCTTTTCCAGTATTTTATGAACTTCTTCTGAAGTATGAGTTATGTAGCAGCTTAGCTGTTTTTTCGGACTTTTAGTTTCAATAAATGAAAATTTATTAACTACTGAATCTCCTTTTTGCTCTGTTAGTTTACTATAATCTATAGTCCTACCATCTAGCCTTGGCGGTGTTCCTGTTTTCATTCTTCCTCTTTTAAAACCAAGCTCTATCAATTGTTTAGTAATTCCTTCAGCAGCAGGCTCTCCTGATCTACCCCCCTTATAGTTTTTTTTACCTAAATGTATTATTCCATTTAAAAACGTTCCATTACACAAAACAACAGATCGTCCATATATAGATACTCCCATTTTTGTTATTATACCTTCAATTGATTTTTTCTTTACAATTAAGGCTTCAACTGTATCTTGCCAGAAATCTATGTTTTTATTTTTTTCTAACTCAAGTCTCCAAAATTTTTCAAATAATTTTCTATCACATTGAGCTCTTGGGCTCCACATAGCTGGGCCTTTTGACTTGTTCAGCATTCTAAACTGAATAGTTGACTTATCTGTTATTTCTCCAGATTTACCTCCAAGAGCATCTATTTCTCTGACTATTTGCCCTTTAGCAACTCCACCCATAGCAGGATTACATGACATCCTTGCAATAGATTCAAGATTTTGACTTATCAATAATACTTTTGATCCCATTTTACCGGCTGCATATGCAGCCTCACAACCAGCATGCCCTCCCCCTACTACTATTACATCATATTTTTCTGTTAATTCCATAATGTTTCACATGAAACAAATCTTAAATACTTGATAATCAATTTATTATCTTTTTTAAGTAAAAAGATTCTTTTTCATTCATAATTTTTTTGTCTTTTTTATTTTTATCATCATACCCAATTAAATGAAGTAATCCATGAGCCATTACTCTATAAAGTTCATCTAATTTAGATTCATTGTATTTTTTTGAGTTCAGAGTCACTTGTTCCACGCTTATTAATATATCTCCATTAATCTCTTTTTGATTTGAATAGTCAAAAGTAATAACATCTGTATAATAATCGTGCTTAAGATATTTTTGATTTATTTGTAAAAGAAAATCGTTGTCACAAAATACATAGGTCAATTTTCCTATTTTAAAGTTTTCCGAAGTAGAAATATGATAAAGCCAATTTTTTATCTTTTTTCTAGATTTAAGAGTAAATTTAGTCTGGAAATAAAACCCAATCATTAGTCTCTAATTATTTTATTTTTAAAATACGTATTTACTTTTTGTTTGTAAAATGGAGTTAATTCGACTGGAGATTGCCTTAATAGTTCGTCTTGCTTTTGTTTATTCTTTTTAATTTTTTCAAGCTGATTATTATACCCTTTTTCTCTTATTATCCATTCAATTGCCTCTTTACGCTCTTCTTCTCCCTGTTCCTTTTTTGCATTTTCAAGCTCAAGAAGTCTAGTAAAAATAATTTTTTGCCTTTTTAAAGATTCGGCATCTATATTTTCTTTAATAATATCAATTTCATTCTTTTCCATCTCCTCAAGTATTTTATCTAGTATTTTTTTTTCTTCCACTCCTCCAATTTCCCCCCTCAATTCTTCTAGTCTTTTTCTTATTTCCTCTTGTCTTTTTGTTAATTCCATTATTTCTTGCGCATTTTTATTTCCAGATCCACTTTTCTTCCCTTTTTTTGAACCCATTTCTTTACTTAGTTTTTCTTGAGCTCTTTTTAATTCGCTTAAAGAAGGCTTGCCCTTACCTGGTTTATTACATTGTTTTTGACCCGGTGTTTGATTTGCTAAATCCTTTTGCATTTGTTCTAGCATCTCAGATAGCAATAATGATAAATTATTTACTGAAGTCATAATAAACTGCTGTCTTTTTATCGCCTCTCCAGTATTTCTATTTTCTAGCTCATTTGTTGAAGAAACCATGCCGTTTTTGATAAGAGTTATTTCTTGATTAACAATACTTTCTATTTCAATTACTCTTTTGCTTAAAGCAAATAAAGAGTCTTCGATTATCTTAGCATCATCAGATAACTTCTTTTGATTACGAACCATATCAATAAATTCAGAACTATTTTTAGATATAATTTTTGTTTTATTTATAAGTTCTTCTTGATTAAAGGATAACTTAATTAGGTTTTCTAGAATTTGACGTAAGCTTTCAAGGTTTTCTTGATTTGAATTGCTAGAACAAGACTCTTGTACAGTTTCTAATTTTTCAATTAAACTGTTTAACTTATCTAAAGCTTCCTCTTGTTTCTTTTTTGATTTTTTTTCATTACCCTTTTTTAAGAATTGTTCGCTTTCGCTCATACCTTTTTCAGCGTTATTTTCGTCATTTTCAGTATTAGGAAGCTGATGCTTTTCATCTAGTAATTCGTTTTTTTCTTTTAAATCAGAAATATCTTTTCTAGCTTTTTTCATTTCTTCAAGTATTTCCTGTTGATCTTTTGCAAGACTGTCGCTTGATTTAGTATTATTTTCAGTACTATTTTTTAACTCTCCTTGTTTGTCTTTTATATCTAATAAATGATTAATACTTTCTTCTAATTTTTGCTCAAACTCCAAAGATTTAAATAATTCTAATTCTCTCTCCAATTCTCTCTCTATATTGTTGTTGTTTTTATCTAGATTTTCTAACAATTTTTTAAGCTTCTCTTTATTTTCTTCTTTTAATAATTTCTCAATTTCTGAGACAAGACTTTCCACATCTTTACTCATCACCTTATCCATTAATTTTTTAAGTTTTTCACTTTTTTCTAGAGAATTTGTGTTTAATTTTTTTTGAATTCTTATACTTTCTGCAGATTTATCTTTCGTTTCTTTAATATATTTTTTAAGCTTTTGTCCTTTCTCAAGTAATGATTTTAATTTTTGTTTTTCATTCCAGCTTAATTTTTCTTTTTCAATTAGAGATTTATTCAGCTCCTCCATATCTTTTTGTAAAGATTTAGATATTTCAATCGAATTCTTTAAACTAGAATTTATTTTTGAATCTGTAGTCTTTTTTTCCGAAACAAGATCTTTCCTCTCTTTTGGTATAAATGAAAAAATTTTACTTTTTGTTGATTTTTTACCATTAACTCCATCATTATCCCACACTTCAAAATAATAATTAACAGATTGACTGCTTGCTATGCTCTCAAAATCATAAGAAAAATAAAAAACTTCACTACTCAAACCGTTAACATCTATATTTTTTGCATAAACGCTATCAGATTCTTCAAACTCCAGTTTAAATTCAAGTTTTGATACAGCATAATCATCCTCTATAATTCCTTCAAATATATATTGACTCGATATACTATCGTAAGAATTTTCAATCGTAATTTCAGGATACATATCATAAATAATCCCCGCATAATAAGATAAAGAATCTATGCCGCTATCTTTATTTGTAGTGGTAACAATATAATCTCCATCAGAAACCATTTTACGTTTAAATACCGTAACATCTTCTGCTCTTTTTTGTATTTTTTCATTTTCAAATTTCATGCAAATAATTTCCGTGTTCTTAGATTTAAACTTCCAGGTTATATCAGTTCCCTCAGGAACCTCTATATTTCCAATATTACTCACCACTTCATTTTTTCTAGATATATATTTTGGATAATCAAGTTCAATTTCAAAATCAACTATTGATGGAGTTGGAATCATCTTAATAGTAAAATAATCAGAGTAGTAACCACTTGCATATAATTGAAAATCAGTATCTTGTGAAATATTTTCAAAATTATAGGAGTACTTGTTCGTTTTATTTGATCTCATCTGAATCCTATTGTTTTTTAGTATTAAAAATACATTCTTTGGAACAGAAGATCCTTGCACCTCAACTTCTAACTTAAAGCTCTCATTTTGCTTAGCCTTTAATTCATTGTTTACAAAATTGTAGTGAAAAGGCATTTTGGATTCATAAAATTTAGAATGGTTAACAATTCTAGCATAACTGTCTGTTAAAATATATTCTGTTCCTGAAAGAACAAAAAATAAAATTATTACCAAGGGAACCAATAACCACTTAAGATGTTTTTTATTTTTTTTAAAATCAATTGCGCTTAAAATAGGAATTGGTTTTATTTTTTGGATTTTCTCTTCAATACTTGCGTTAATTAGATTATTATTTTCAGGATTCATATTGCTTAACTGTAGGGCGTTTGTTAACCTATCTTCTATTTCTGAAAAATGATTACCAATAATTTTTGCTGCATCCTCATGAGAAAGCCTGCTGCCAAGTTTGTAAATTTGAAGGAATGGAATTGCAATATAGTTCGTAACGACTATTAACAATATAACTATATATGTCCAAAAAAGCGAAGTTCGAACACCTATGCCAAATCTATTGAAATGCTCAATTAAACTAAAGGTGATGCTAAATATTAATAAAAGAGTTAAAGTGTAAATAATACCTTTTATTAGCTTATTGACATAATATTTTTTTATAAAAGCATTTAGCTTACTTATTAGTTTTTGTTTACCATCTTTTTTCATATATAACAAAGGTACAATTTTCTTAAATGAATAATAATTAATAATTTAATCATAAAATTTATCTTTGTGCTTTTATAATTTTTAATAAATATGTCAGGAGTTAGAGTTAGATTTGCCCCTAGTCCTACAGGACCACTACACATTGGAGGAGTAAGAACAGCGTTATATAATTTTTTATATGCTAAAAAACATAAGGGAAAAATTATTTTAAGGATTGAGGATACCGATCAAAATAGGTATATAAAAGGAGCAGAAGAATACATTGTTAATGCTCTTAAATGGTGCGGTATAAATTTCGATGAAGGAGTTGATGTCGGCGGCGATTACGGTCCTTATCGCCAATCAGAAAGAAGGAGTATTTATAAAAAATACTCACAACAATTAATCGATGATAACTTTGCTTATTATGCTTTCGATACAGTTGAGGAACTAGACATTATGAGAAAAAAAATGAAAAATTCAGGAATCCCCTCTCCTCAATATAACTCTATAACAAGAAATTCTATGCAAAACTCTTTGACTCTATCAAAAGACGAAGTTTTAACAAGAATATGTAGGGGAGATAAATATGTAATCAGAATAAAAACTCCCAGAAACAAGGAGATTAAAATTAATGATTTAATTCGGGGTTGGGTGGTTGTAAATTCAAACAATATCGATGATAAAGTAATATTTAAATCTGATGGAATGCCTACATACCATCTTGCAAACGTTGTCGATGATTATTTGATGAAAATATCACATGTAATAAGAGGAGAAGAATGGCTACCATCTGCACCTCTTCACGCACTATTATATGATTTTTTAGGCTGGAGTGATTGTATGCCTGATTTTGCCCATTTACCTCTTATACTTAGGCCAGACGGAAATGGCAAGCTTAGCAAAAGAGATGGCGATAGACTTGGTTTTCCTGTTTTTCCAATAGACTGGAAACAACCTAATTCAGAAGAGGTCGTTTGCGGATATAAAGAAAAAGGATTTTTACCTGAAGCATTTATTAACATGTTGGCATTTTTAGGTTGGAATCCTGGAACTTCACAAGAAATTTTTAAGATGGAAGAGCTCATCGATTCTTTTGAATTACAAAGAGTAGGAAAGGCTGGGGCAAAATTTGATTATAAAAAAACACTCTGGTTTAACCAACAGCACTTGAGACTTATCCCTTTAAAAGAATTATCGGAAGAACTAAGCATTGTTTTGAAGAAAAAAAATATTTTTAGAGATAATAGTTTTATAACAGCCGTTTGTCGTTTAATTAATGACAGGATTACATTTATGAGTGATTTGTGGAAAGAATCGGAATACTTTTTTTCAGATACGTTTGACTATGATGATAAAACTATTTCAAAAAAATGTAATAATGAAAATAAAGAACACATAAAACGTATTTCTCAACTGTTACAGGGTATAATAGACTTCTCATCTAAAGAGATTGAAAGTATATTTAAGAATTACCTTGAAAAAAATAATATTTCTATAGGTTATTTACTACCGTTGTTTAGAGTTTTATTATCAGGAAAACCTTCTGGCCCGCCAATTTTTGAAGTTGCAGAGCTTTTAGGAAAAAAGGAAATTATTAGTAGAATTAATAAGGCTTTGAAAAATACTGATTTATGGGTGAAATAAAAATAAAGGGGATAAAGGTTTATGCTTATCACGGAGATCTAAAAGAAGAACAAAAATTAGGAGGTCATTTTTTAGTAGACGTTCTATTAGAATTTGATAGTTCGAATGTAGAAAAATCGGATGATTTATCAGATACCGTTGACTATGTTAAGATAGTAGAGACTGTAGAGAATATAATGCAGACCCCCTCCAAAATGCTAGAACATATTGCAGGAAGAATTGCCAATAAGCTATGTGAACTAAAAAATGTCTGCGGAGTCAAGGTAGAGATTGAAAAAATGAGCCCACCAATTAATGCTAATTTTAAGAAAATATCTGTTGTTATTAGAAAGTAATTGCTATTTTTTTTAGTTAAATCGGCAAACTGGTTAACAGTTTTTTTTATTTTTGAGTAAAACCTATTAAATAATAAGATCAGTTTTTTCATATGAGGCCTATCTTTTACATTGCTTTGCTTTTTTTAATCTACTCGTGTAGGCAGGGAGTTCAAAATAAAGAAACTCCGTTATTTTCCTTACTTCCTTCAGATAAAACAGGAGTTGATTTTGTAAATCAGGTTCCATATAATGTGATGAATGATAATAATGTTCTTTCTTATCAGTATTATTATAATGGTGGTGGTGTTTGTTTGGGAGATATTAATAATGATGGCTTGGTAGATATTTATTTTACTGCTAATAAAAAGAAAAATAGATTATATCTTAATTTAGGAGATATGAAATTTAAAGACATTACCGATGAAGCTGGAGTAGGTTCAAAGCGATTTTCTACTGGAGCAGTTTTTGTAGATATAAATTCTGATGGTTATGATGATATCTATGTCTGTAATTCTGGAGTAACAAAAAATCAAAACAAATTAGCAAACCAATTATATATTAATAATGGATCTGGAAAATTTGTAGAAAAAGCTGCTAAGTACGGAGTTGACGATCCTAACCACTCGACTCAAGCAGCATTCTTTGATTATGACCTAGATGGAGATCTAGACCTTTACGTGATGAATCACTCTACGCTATTTGGAGTTCCAAAAAAAATAAAAGATGATAAGAAGATGTCCAAGCTAAGCGGTAGATTTCTTGAAAATAGAAATGGAAAATACTATGATATTACAAAAAAAGCAGGTCTTCTTAAACAATCGTACGGCTTAGGCATATCAGTGAGTGATGTAAATAACGATGGCTATCCCGATATTTATATTGCAAATGATTTTACTATACCAGATTTCTTCTATATCAATAATGGCGATGGAACATTTAGTGACAAACAAAAAGAGCTAACTAAGCAGGTTACTTGGTTTGGCATGGGGACCGATATAGCTGATATAAATAACGATGGTTTATTAGATATAGGAGTTTTAGATATGGCTGCAAATGATCATTATAGAGGAAAAACATTAATGGCTTCCATGAATCCATCCAATTTTTATTACATGGTTAATGATTTGAAGTACCCTTATCAATATATGTTTAATTCTTTACAGCTTAATAATGGCAATGGAACATTCACAAATATTGCTAACTTATCCGGTGTTGCTAAAACTGATTGGAGCTGGGGAGCTCTTTTTGCAGATTTTAATAACGATGGATATAAAGATTATTTTGTAACAAATGGATTTAGAAAAAACAGGCTTGATAATGATTTTCAAATAGAATTAAAAAAAATTAAACAACAACATGTTATAATACCTAAAAAAATCAAAGAAGAGATTTATCAATCAATTCCAGAAACAAAATTACCAAATCACCTATACATTAATAATAAAAAATTACAATTTACAGATGTTAGTAAGAAAGAAGGTGTAGGAAAGCCTTCATTTTCAAATGGTGCAGCATACGCAGACTTAGATAACGATGGGGATATCGACTTAGTCGTAAGCAATATTGATCAAGAGGCGTTTATTTATAGGAATAATTTAAAAAACAATAAGTTCATAAAAATTAATTTCTTTGATTCAAGCCACTCCTCAAATTTTTATAATGCTAAAGCGTATATTTATTATGGCAACACATTACAGATGCAAGAATACTCAAGAACTAGAGGCTACCAATCATGTGTTGAACACAATTTACATTTTGGATTTCCTTCTGAACAAACGTCTATTGATAGCCTGATTATTGTTTGGAATGATCAGAAAAGAACAGTTTTATATAACATTCCTATTCAAAACCAAACTATAAAAATAGAGAAAAAAATAAATAGTAAATCAGCTAAAAATAAACGATCTAAACAAACCTTATTTAAAACTATAGCAGCATCTATAAAAGGAATTAATTTTAAGCATGAGGAGAATCGGTTTGACGATTTTGCAGAAGAGCAGCTGTTGCCACACAAGCAATCTATGCTAGGCCCATTTATTTCTGTTGGAGACCTTAATAATGACGATTTAGATGATTTTTTTATAGGAGGTGCTGCCGGTCAATCTGGAAAAATTTATATTCAGAATAAAGAGGGTTTTTACGTAAAAGAAAATTCTGATTTTCAAAAAGATAAAAAAAATGAAGATATAGGCTCATTGTTTTTTGACTTTGATAATGATAATGATTTAGATCTTTATGTCGTAAGCGGAGGGGGAGGAGAGTTTAAGAATAAAGAACATCTTTTACAGGATAGGTTATATATTAATGACGGAACAGGGTTTTTTAAAAGATCCATCAATATACTTCCAAAAATTACATCAAGCGGACAACAAGTCAAAGCCTCAGATTTAGACAATGATGGAGATTTAGATTTATTTGTTGGCGGAAGAACGGTTCCTGGAAAATACCCCTATAGCCCTAAATCTTATATTTTAATAAATGATAATGGAAAATTTGTTGACAAAACATCTTCTTGGTTTTCTGAAAATGATTTATCTAAACTAGGAATGGTAACCGATTTTTTATTTACTAATTTAAATGAAGACAACTACCAGGATTTAATTATAGTTGGAGAATGGATGCCTATTCTTTCTTTCACAAACACAGGAAATAAGTTTATCTCTACACAAAACAATAATTTCAATAAACTAAAAGGCTGGTGGTATTCTATAGAACAAGGTGACTTTAATAAAGATGGAGTTGCAGATTACCTTTTTGGAAATATTGGAAAAAATATAAAATTTAAAGCAACAAATGATAAGCCATTCCATATTTATACTAATGATTTTGATAATACCGGAGACCAAGACATTGTGTTAAGTTATTATTATAATGGAAAAAAAGTACCATCTAGAGGAAGAGAATGTTCTTCTGGAGAAATAGCTACTGTTACCGAAACTTGTAAAACATATAAAGATTTTGCTGAATCTTCAATTGAAGATATATACGGAAAACAGCAAATACAAGAAGCTTTACATTTTGAAGTCAATACTTTCTCGACATTTATTGCCATAAGTAAGCCCGATGGAAGCTTCGATTTACAAGAGTTAAATATTGAAGCTCAATTTTCTGCTGTTAATAGGTTTCTGGTCAAGGATTTTGATGGGGATAATAATTTAGATATAGTTCTTGGCGGTAATATGTATCATACAGAAGTTGAAACTGCTAGATATGATGCCGGAACCGGAGTCTTTTTAAAAGGAAATGGATCAGGTTCATTTGAAGCTTTCAGCGTTTCAAATAGTGGCATATACATTTCTAAGGATGTAAAAGATTTAGATTTTATAAGTATTAAAGATAAACAGGCAATAATCGTTGCTAATAATAGTGATAGGCCACAAATTATTATTCAAGATTAGTCGATTCTTGATTTAATAAATATTGACTAATATCAGATGATTTTTCTAGTAATTCTTTCAGTTTATTTATAGAAATTCGTTTTTGCTGCATAGAATCCCTTTCCCTTACTGTGATTGTTTCGTTTAATAAACTTTCATGATCGACTGTTACGCAAAACGGAGTCCCAACAGCATCCTGTCTTCGATATCTTTTTCCAATCGAATCTTTTTCTTCGTAATGACAGTTGTATTTCGGTTGCAGTATTTTTAATATTTCTTTTGCTTTTTTAGGCATACCGTCCTTTTTTGTTAAAGGTAAAATCGCAACCTTTATTGGTGCAAGAAAATCAGGAATTTTTAAAACAACCCTTGAACTCCCAGCATCTAAAACTTCTTTTTGAAGAGAATTACTTAATATAGCCAAAAACATTCTATCTAAGCCAATTGAAGTCTCTACAACGTATGGAGTATAGTTTTTATTTAACTCCGAATCAAAGTATTGTATTTTTTTTCCAGAATATTCTTCATGAGAGTTGAGATCAAAATCTGTTCTTGAATGTATTCCCTCTAACTCTTTGAAGCCAAATGGAAAGTTAAACTCAATGTCACAGGCAGCATTCGCGTAATGAGCAAGATTTTCATGCTCTTTAAATCTATAGTTTTCTTTTTTAAAACCTAGACTATAATGCCATTGTAATCTATAATTTTTCCAATATTCATACCACTTCATTTCCTCTCCAGGTTGTATAAAAAATTGCATTTCCATTTGTTCAAATTCCCTCATTCTAAAAATAAACTGACGAGCAATAATTTCATTTCTAAATGCTTTTCCTATCTGCGCAATTCCAAATGGAATCTTCATTCTTGAGCTTTTTTGAACATTTAAAAAATTTACAAAAATTCCTTGAGCAGTTTCTGGTCTAAGAAATAAATCAGATGTATTTTCTGCTGTAGAGCCAAGATTAGTCTTAAACATAAGATTAAACTGACGAACATCTGTCCAATTACTAGTTCCAGATATAGGACATTTTATATTTAGATTTTCAATTAGCTCTTTAACTCCTTTAAGGTCATCAGTTTCAAGTAAAACATTTAAGTTCTTCTGTATATTAATAATTTTTTTATTTCTTTCAATAATCTTTGCGTTTGTTGCTACAAATTGATCTTTATCAAAATTATCTCCAAATTTCTTTTTTGCCTTTAATATCTCTTTATTGTTTTTTGTTACGATTTTTTCAATATGATTTTCTATTAAAATATCTGCTCTATATCTTTTTTTAGAATCTTTATTATCGACTAGAGGATCATTAAAAGCATCAATATGACCAGAAGCTTTCCATGTTTTTGGATGCATAAATATTGCAGAATCTATCCCCACAATATTTTTATTCATATTTACCATTGACTTCCACCAATAGTTTTTTATGTTATTTTTTAATTCAACTCCATTAGGCCCATAATCATAAACTGCTCCCATTCCATCGTATATTTCAGATGACTGAAAAATAAAACCATAAGCTTTAGCATGAGATATTAAATCTTTAAGGCTAGAATTATTGTTAGACATTTAGCAAAAATATAAATTCTAGTTTCAAAAGCGTAATTTTGTAGCTATGATTAAAATTGAAAACAAAATTATTTCTAGAAGTTTATTTGAAAAAGAATTTGCTTGCAATCTGATTTCATGTAAGGGTCTTTGTTGTGTTGAGGGTGATTCGGGAGCCCCTATAACAAAAAAAGAGAAGAATATAATAAACAATAAACTTGATAAGATTATACCATATATGTCTAAAAAAGGAGCTGCAGTTATTAAAAAATATGGAGTTTCGGTTATTGATTCAGATGGAGATCTAACCACTCCTCTTGTAAATGATAGAGAATGTGCATTTTCTTTTCTAGAAAACGGAATAACAAAATGCTCTATAGAAAAAGCAAACTTAAAAGAATCAATAGATTTTAGAAAACCAATTTCATGCCATCTTTTTCCAATACGAATAACTAATTATGATGAATTTGAAGCTATTAATTATGAGAGTATAAAAATTTGCCAATCTGCATGTGAATTTGGGGAAAAGCAGAAAATTCCTTTATATGTCTTTTTAAAAGAAGCGTTAATCAGAAAATATGGACGCAAATTTTATGACAAAATTTTAGAAGTAGCAAAAGAGATAGCTAGATAAGGGTTATTTAAAAGCGTTTTCACCTGTTATATCAAAGCCAGTAATTAATAGATGAATATCATGAGTTCCTTCATATGTTATAACAGATTCAAGATTCATCATATGTCTCATAATAGGATATTCGCCAGTAATACCCATTGCGCCTAAAATCTGTCTAGCCTCTCTAGCTATGTTTAGAGCCATTGCTACATTGTTTCTTTTACACATTGAAATTTGAGCAGAAGATGCACGATCTTCATTTTTTAACACCCCTAATCTCCATGTTATAATTTGAGCTTTTGAAATTTCAGTAATCATTTCTGCTAATTTCTTTTGTTGTAATTGAAAAGAAGCAATTGGCCTTTCAAATTGAATCCTTTCTTTAGCATACCTAAGCGCTGTATCGTAACAGTCCATAGCCGCACCAATTGCCCCCCAAGCAATACCGTATCTTGCTGAATCTAAACAACCCAAAGGAGCACCTAAGCCATCTTTATTTGGTAGTATATTTTTTTCTGGAATTCTAACATTATTAAAAACTAGCTCCCCGGTTGCAGATGCCCTTAAACTCCATTTGCCATGAGTCTCAGGAGTTGTAAATCCATCCATACCTCTTTCTACAATAACTCCTTTTATTCTATTGCTTTCATCTTTTGCCCAGACAATGGCAATATCTGCAAATGGAGCATTGGAAATCCACATTTTTGAACCATTTAAAATAAAAGAATCACCTTCTTTTTTGATATTAGTTATCATGCCTCCAGGATTTGATCCATAGTCAGGCTCAGTCAATCCAAAGCAACCTACCATTTGTCCAGTAGCCAACTTTGGTAGATAATTCTTTTTTTGATTTTCACTACCGTATTTCCAAATAGGATACATAACAAGTGAAGACTGAACCGATGCCGTTGAGCGTATACCGCTATCCCCCCTTTCTAGTTCCTGCATAATTAATCCATATGAAATTTGATCTAAACCGGCCCCACCATATTCCGTAGGAATATAAGGACCAAATGCCCCGATATCCGCAAGACCATTTATAAGATTTTTTGGAAAAACAGCTTTTTCACAAGCATCTTCAATAATTGGAGAAACAGACCTTTTAACCCAATCTCTAGCTGAAGACCGAACAAGTAAATGTTCTTCATTCAAAAGTTCGTCTAATTGAAAATAATCGGGTGATTGAAACAAATCTTCTTTTGCCATTTTATTAAAAACCTTTCAGCAAAAGTATTGAAATTATAAACAAACAGAGGCTTTTAATTAAATATATTGAAAGCGTATATTTGTATGTAAATGGATGTAATTGAAAGAAATATATTAAATAATGATTTATATTTTATTTTATCCCTCATCTCTTTTTTATTTATTGCATTATTAAGAGGGTTTTATTGGAAATTTACAAAGCTATTATTAAAAGGTACTGTAGATAGAAGATTTGCAAACCAATATTTAAGAGAAGAAAATGTATTTACCGAACGGGTTAACATACTTACGTTTATTCTGATTCTAATAAATTTTTCTTTATTTTTCTTTAAAATAACACAAGAAGATGTATCGAACAAGTTTTTTTTGATTGTAGTGATTATATCTATATACTATATATTAAAATATGCATTTATACTTCTTCTTGGCAAGGTTTTTTTGCTAGAATCTGCTTCACAATTAGCCTGGTTTTTTTCTATGCTTTATGATAGGTCATTATCTATTATCATTTTTCCTTTTATAGTTCTCATATATTTTTCAAGTATACCTATTGTAGAATTTTTAATTTATTTCACATGTTTATTTTTCTTATTTTTTCAGATATTAAAAGTTGCTTTCATTTGGAGAATAGGATCTACTAATTTTCATTTTTCTTCTATATATATATTTTTATACCTTTGTATCCTTGAAGTTTTTCCTTTTTTATATGTTGGAAAAATTATTATGAGATAAAACATGAAAGAAAGACAAAAAAAAGTCAAATCTATATTAATTTCCCAACCAAAACCGGAAGGCAGGTCTCCTTATTTAAATATCCAGCGTAAATACAAATTAAAAATAGAATATAGGTCATTTATAAGCGTAGAAGAGATTAGCGCCTTAGAGTTCAAAAAACAAAGAATAAGTATACTCAACCATGACTCTGTTATTTTTACAAGTAAAAATGCAATGGATCACTATTTTGGAATGTGTGAAAAAATGCGATTACGAGTTCCTGAAGGAACAAAGTATTTTTGTGTCTCTGAAGCAATAACGCACTATCTACAAAATTTTATAACATATAGAAAAAGAAAGATTTTCACAGGAGAACAAACATTCGCTAGTTTAATCCCAATAATGAAAAAACATAGCGATAGCAAATTTCTATTACCTTGCTCTGATATATTAAAAAAAAGACCTAATAAATCTATGGAGGAAAGTGGTTTGAGCTACACTAAAGCACAAATGTATAAAGTTGGCTGTGCTGATTTATCGGATTTAGCCGATGTAAAATATGATATACTTGTTTTTTTCAGCCCAACCGGGATTAAATCACTTTTTCAAAACTTTCCAGATTTTGAGCAAAACGAAACAAGAATTGCTGTTTTTGGAAAAACCACATTAGCATCAGTAGAAGAAAAAGGCTTAATTGCAGATATCGTTGCTCCTAGTAAAAAAGCTCCATCAATGTCAATGGCTTTAGAACAGTATATAAAGGATGCTAATAAAAGAAAACGATAAAGTCTAAGAACCCTTAGATTAACGATTTTTCACATGCTTGGATTTAAAAAAAAAGAAATAATATCATCAAAATCTGATATAAAAGATTTATTTAATTCTCCTAGATATATAAAGCTAAATTCCCTTAATTTAATTTGGAAATACTCTAGTGAGAATTCTCGTTATTTTGTCAATATACTTATTGTTGTCCCAAAAAAAAACATTTCGAAAGCTGTAGATAGAAACAGGATAAAGAGGGTTATAAGAGAATCATACAGAAAGAATAAAAATTATTTAATAGAAGTAGTAAAAAAGCAAAATAAAAAAATTAACATTGCGTTTGTTTATCAAGATTTAAAAATTAAACCTTACACTAAAATAGAAACAGAAATGAAAGATATTTTCGTTAAACTTAAAAAAGAATTATGAGTAAGATTTTTAAAAGATTTTTTGTTTTGATAATTTATATTTATCAGAAGGCTATATCTCCTCTTCTCCCCCCCACATGTAGGTACTCGCCTACATGTTCGGAATATTCAAAAAAAGCAATTTTAAAGCACGGACCATGGAAAGGATTTTACTTAAGCATTAAAAGGATACTAAGATGTAATCCTTTTGGAGGTCATGGTTATGATCCAGTCCCTTAAATTCAAGACAATATGTATAAAAAAACTAAAATCTTATTTTTCACAATTTTTATATTTTTTACCTCATTAATATTTTCTAGTTATACCGATAATGATTACTTTGAAATTTCTAAGAATTTAGAAATACTTTCTTCAATATATAAGGAGTTAAATGCTTTATATGTTGATGATACAAATCCTGGAGATTTAATGAAGAAAGGAATAGATGCTATGTTAGAATCACTGGATCCATACACAACTTATATTCCTGAATCACAAATAGAAGATTTTCGTTTTATGAAAACTGGAGAATATGGCGGCATAGGAGCTGTAATTACAAAAATAGACGATTATGTTTGTATTAGCGAACCATATGAGGGGTTTCCAGCACAAAAAGCCGGTTTAATGGCAGGAGATAAAATTTTAAAAATTGATGGTATTTCTGCAAAAGGAAAGTCTACTGAAGATGTAAGCAAAATTCTTAAAGGAGAAAAAAATACTACAGTAGATATATTGATTGAAAGAGATAGCTCAAAAAAACCGATAAAATTTTCATTTAAAAGAAAAAAGATAAAAATAGAAAGCGTTCCTTATTTTGAATTTTTAGAAAATAACATTGCCTATATCAAGCTTCGTAGCTTTACGACAAATTGTTCACAAGATATTAAAAAAGCATATAAAGAGTTAGAAAAACAAAAAGAGATTAAAGGTTTGATTTTAGATTTACGGGGAAACCCAGGAGGGTTATTGATTGAATCTGTTAGGACTGCTAATTTGTTTGTTAAACAAGGAGAAGAGATTGTGGTTTCAAAAGGAAAGCTTAAGTCTAGAGAAAAGGCTTACAAAACAACACAAGAGCCCATGAATGATAAAGTCCCATTAGTTGTTTTGATAAATCAATCCTCCGCGTCTGCTTCTGAGATAGTTTCGGGTTCAATCCAAGATTTAGATAGAGGAATTGTAATTGGACAAAGAAGTTTTGGCAAGGGGCTAGTTCAAGAAACAAGAGATGTGGGATATAATTCTAAGTTAAAATTGACAATAGCTAAATATTATTTACCAAGCGGGAGATGCGTTCAAGCTTTAGATTATTCAAATAGAAATCAAGATGGAAGTGTAGGTAAGATTGCAGATTCATTAGCAACCAAATTTTATACTAAAAATGGACGTACTGTTTTTGATGGAGGAGGAATAACCCCCGACTTAAAAATAAAACAATCAAAAGCTAGTAACATAAGTATATCTCTATTGAGAAACAGACATTTTTTTAATTATGCAACAGATTTTCGTCATAGAAATAACAGTATTGGTAATTTAGAAGATTTTACCCTAAGCGATAAAGAATTTAATTCATTTACTACCTATCTTTCAGATAAAGAATATGAATATGAGACAAAAACAGAAAAATTAATCAACCAGTTTAAAGAAACAGCAGAGGAAGAGGGTCGCTTGAATTTGATTTCTAATGAACTTGAGCTTTTGGAAAATAAATTAAATGAGAATAAAAAAAGTGATTTAGAAATTAATAAAAAAGAAATTAAACAGATATTATCAAGTGAAATTATAAGTAGGTATTTTTTTCAAAAAGGTAGAATATTTATTGATTTAAATTCTGATCCAGAAATTGATTCCGCTGTTAACATATTAAGTGACCCAAAACGATATAATAACTTTTTAGCTCCTTAAATAGAAAACCAATAAATAATTTCAGTGAATAGTTTTTTTTATCGAACGCAACAATGGTTATTCGTATCCCTTGCATTTTTTATACCAATTTCTATTGCTGCAACTAATATTGTTATCGGTTGTATTGTATTTTTATGGCTATTTACTGATGGAATTAAAGAAAGAATAGATAAGATAAAAAATTCAAAGTCATTTTTTATTCTTTTTCTTTTTTTTTGTTGTTATGTAGGAGGTTTGTTTTGGGGAGAATCACATTCAGATGCCAGCTATGTATTTCAAAAACTTTCACTTTTACTTTTTTTCCCAATTATAATAACAACTGAAATAAGCCAGAAATCATTAAAACTGGCAACCATCTGTTTTTTATTAACTAATTTTATATCATCCGTAGTCTCAATCGCCATTAATATGGATATTATACATCCTTTGAATTTCTATTTAAGTTTTGTTGAGGATTCTGATAAGATGGCTGCATTCACTAAATATAACTATCACTCTATTTTATTAACTTTTGCAACCATACTCTCTCTTTATATTTTGATAGAAGAAAAAACAAAGTTTAAAGTACTTTTGTATATTGCAATCATAACATATTGTATTAGTATTTTTCTAGGACTTGGACGAGTCGGGTATGTATTAGTAACGTTTTTTTTAGTTTATTTTAGTGTATATTATTTGAATAAGAATTCGAAAATAACATTTGCACTTATTTTTGTCTTATCACTTTTGCTTACTTGGGGGTATAACCTTTCAGATGTTTTTAAAAACAGAGTTAATCACACTATACTAGTTTTAACTGATAAGAAAGAAAGGGAATTCGACGAGAGGACTATTTTATGGGAAAAAACCATGAAAAAAATAAAGAATAAACCAATTTTTATTGGACATGGAACAGGTAGCTTTTCAGAACTGATAGACAATAAAATTAATATCCTCGAAGATCCTGATAAATTAAGTAAAGAACATAATAATCAAAAGGATAAAGAGGGTATATCCTCCGAACACAAGAGTCCACACAATAATTATTTATACATATGGTTTGAGTTAGGAATAGTAGCCCTCATTGTTTTCTTGATTTTTTTCTATTATCAAATTAAGGAACTCTTGTTTCTCAAACATGGAGCCTATAGGACATCTTTACCTATTCTATTTATCATGATTCTTTTCATTGATGATTATTTTTTCATTTTTACAATAATGACTTTCTATATGTATTTTTATAAAATATGCTCGTCTTATTTGCCTAAATAGACCCTCTTGATTCTTCGGTTTAAGTTAGCTAGAATTTCATATGGTATAGTATTAAGTTGCTTGCAAATAGAATGTACAGAGTTTTCTTTTCCAAAAATTTCAACACTATCCCCTTCCTTCACCTCTACGTTTGTTATATCTATTACACATGAATCCATGCTGATATTACCAAGAATCGGACATTTTATATTTTTAATTAAGACATGTCCATTCTGCTTGCCAAGCCTTCTGTTTAATCCATCTGCATATCCAAATGGAATAACTGCAATCGTTTTTTCTTCACTTGACAGATAAGAACAATTATATCCAATAGAACTATTTTTTTTAATCTTCCTAATTTGTGCAATAACACTTTTTAGCTCTGCTATTTGTTCGATGCCAGGATTTTTAACAAGTCCGTATAAGCCAATTCCTATTCTAACCATATCATACGATTTTTCAGAAAACCTTAACACCCCATTTGTATTTAAAATATGTTTTTGAACATTATGGTTATAGTTAGAAGAAAAATAAGTACATATTTTATCAAACTTATTTAATTGAGAAAATGTAAAGTCATCTTTAGTAGGATCTTCACTGGCTGCTAAATGCGAGCAAATGGACGAGATGTTTAAATTAGGATGAGACCGTGTTATCTTTATAATAGTATCTATATCACAATATTCAAATCCATATCTATTCATCCCAGTATTGAATTTTATGTGCACTGTGCATGGCAAACCCTGTTTTCCATAAACACTTAATAAGTGGAAGTTATATATTACAGGTTCTAGATTATATTCAAATAGCTGTTGATGGCTTTTTCTTCCAGGATTTGCTACTATAATTTTACTCTTTATTCCAGACTTCCTAAGAACCACTCCCTCTTCAAAATCTGCAACCCAAAAATAATTTACACCCAGTCTCTCTAATTGAAGAGCAATTTCAATATCACCATGACCGTAGCCAAAGGCTTTTACAACAGCAATAATATTAACTTGATTAGAAATCTTTTTTCTAAAAAAACGATAGTTATTTTCTAATTTTAATAGATCAACCGTCAATATACTTTCGTGGGAATCTTTCAATGAGTATTATTTTTTTTCAAAAAACAACTTCTACATAAAGGAGCATACTCTTCTTTTTCTCCAATCTTAATCTGGTCTGTTTCTTCTGATTTTCTAAATGAAAAACTTGCATTTTCTCCGCAATCTATACAAATCGCATTTACTTTTGTAACATGTTCAGCAATTGCTAAAAGCTGAGGTATTGATCCAAATGGATTTCCTTGAAAATCCATATCTAAACCCGCAATAATAACCCTTAGCCCTTTATTCGCCAATTCATTACATATATAAACTAACGATTCATCAAAGAATTGAGCTTCATCAATAGCCACTAAATCTGTATCGTCAGTAACGTGTTCAAAAATCTCTTGTGGATTGTTTATTATTATAGATTTTATCGAACGTTTATTGTGAGAGACAATATCTTTAGCACAGTATCTTATATCTACACTAGGTTTAAAGATCTTTGTATTTAATTTAGCGAATTCAGCCCTTTTAATTCTTCGCAAAAGCTCTTCAGTTTTTCCAGAAAACATTGAGCCGCATATAACTTCTATATAGCCAGCCTCTTTTGATAATTTAATATGTGATTCAGAAAATAACAATATTGTTATATGTTTGCTAACAAAAATAAAAAAAGCTTACTATTAAATGAAAAGTATTCGTTTGTTTCCGTTATTAGTTATTGTTTTTTTTTCACACAGCTCTTCATGTCAAATTATTGAAAAAAATCAAGTCACTCTCAATAAGAAAAAATTTACAATTTCAATCACTTCTTTGGCACTAGTAACCGGAGGGTTATATTATTATGTGAACAACTCATGGTGGAGTGATGAATCTATAGATTTTCATTTTGATCAAGGTCCTGATTTAACTTACGCAATGAATGTTGATAAAGCTGCACATTTTTTTGGCGGCCTTGTTACTGCAGACATGTTTAGCAGAACAATGATTTGGTCAGGAATACAAGAAGATAAAGCGTATTTATACGGTTCGTTGTTTGGATCTGCCTTACAATTAGGAATTGAAATAAAAGATGGATATGCTCCATATTGGGGATTTAGCAAGGTAGATTTGTTAACTGGAGTGGTTGGAAGTTTTTCCCCGTATCTTAAACAAAAATATCCTACTTACAATGTTGTTAATTTTAAAATAGGCTATTTTAAAAGATCAAATCATTATTGGGATCTTGAAAATCAAAGAGGAAAATTTCCAGGACCCTACGATTGGCACAATGATTATGTTAATCAAACGTACTGGATGGCGTTAGATATTAAAAGAATTTCTAATCAATCTTGGTGGCCAGATTTCCTTGATTTAGCAATCGGATTTGGTTTAGATGATAGTCAATTTTTAAACAATCAAAACAGAAAATCCGGAGGTTGTAATGAATGGTATCTCGCTATTGACTACAATTTACCAAAACTTCTAAAAAATTTAGACTCTCCTTTAGCTAAAGAACTAAAATACTGGCTCAATTATATTAAATTTCCAGCACCAACATTAAGGTTTTCTCCTACTATTGAGTTTTATCCTTTTTTCATGTAGATTTGTATTATGAGTAAACTTTTCTTAATTCCAACACCTATCGGTAATTTACAGGATACAACATTTCGCGCAATAAAAGTATTAAAAGATGTTGATTTAATTTTAGCTGAAGACACTAGGGTGTCAGGTAAATTTTTAAAATATTTTGAGATTAAAACAAGAGTACAATCTTATCATCAGCATAATGAGCACCAAACTACTAAAAAATGGCTTGACTTTATAAATAATAAAAAGTCAATTGCTATAATTTCTGATGCTGGCACCCCTTTGATTTCTGATCCAGGATTTTTATTAGTGAGAGAATGTATAGAGCAGAATATCGATGTAGTAACGTTACCTGGAGCCACTGCATTTATACCCGCCTTGATTAATTCAGGTATTCCATGTAATAGATTTGTTTTCGAAGGATTTTTACCATTAAAAAAAGGAAGAAAAAAAAGACTGGATCAACTTAAGGAAGAGAAAAGGACAATGGTTTTTTACGAATCACCACATCGAATAATACGTTTGCTTGAAGAATTTATAGTTTTTTTTGGAGACAAACGAAATATCTGTGTTTGTAGAGAGATTACAAAGATTTACGAGCAAACATTAAGAGGGTCTGTAAAAGAGATTCTTGATTATTTTAAAAATACTAAGCCAAGAGGAGAATTTACACTTATTGTTGAGGGAAAGATTTAACTATAATAAATACTGATATTAAATAGCCATGAAACAAATAAAAAGATTTTTTCACAACAAACCTTTTGTAATCGCGGGCCCCTGTAGCGCTGAATCAGAATCCCAATTAATAGATATTGCTAAGAATATTTCTTCTGACACAGATGTTTTTAGAGCCGGTATATGGAAGCCAAGAACTAATGCTGATACTTTTTCTGGAGTCGGAGAAATAGGGCTTAGCTGGCTAAATAGCGTTAAAAAAGAGACGGGATTAAGAACCATGACTGAAGTTGCAACCACTACTCATGTAGAAAAATGCCTTAAAAATGAAGTTGATATGCTTTGGATAGGAGCTAGAACAACTGTTAATCCATTTTATATTCAAGAAATATCAGAAGCGTTAAAAGGAGTTAACATTCCGGTTTTTATAAAGAATCCTATACATCCTGAACTAGATCTTTGGGTTGGAGCATTTGAAAGATTATATAAGAATGGAATTCTACAATTAGCTGCAATACACAGGGGTTTTTTTACTTATAACCACTCTATATTTAGAAATGACCCTAAATGGGAGATACCCATTAAGTTAAAAGAAATTTTTCCAAATTTGCCAATAGTTTGCGATCCAAGCCATATTTCTGGGAAGGAGTCTATAATTCAGGATGTTTCTCAGATTGCTATGGATTTAAGTATGGATGGGCTCATGATAGAGGTTCACAATAATCCTAAAATTGCCTTAACTGATGCTAATCAGCAAATTAATCCAAAAAAGTTTCATCAAATTTTAAAGAGTTTAATTTTACGAAAAAAAGCTATAACTAATCAGCATGTTTATAATAGATTGACGCTTATCAGAAGGGAAATTGATGCTATCGACAGTCAAATAGTTCAACAATTATGTAATAGAAAAAATATAGTTAAAAAAATAGCAGATTTTAAAAGCAAGCATAAGCTTACGATTTTTCAAATTGAAAGATGGTATGAAATATTAAAAAATAGAAAAAAAGATTCTGTAGAACTTGAGATGAACGAAAAAATGTTAACAGAAATCTATGAGGTTATTCATAAGTATTCTGTTTTATTCCAAACAGAATTGATAAGTAAGAATTAAAATAACAACACATTTTTATTTAAACCATGCTTCTCCCAAGCTTTCTATAAATCTCTCTTTTTATTTCTAAAAGATTTTTTAAATCCTCTATATCTATTTTTTCTACAGACCCACCTTTAAGCTTGTTTTGCAGCATAACAATCCTCTGTTCAAGATGCTGTATTTTAAGAGAAAGAATTGCCTTAATCACAGTTTGCTTGAGCTTGTCTGACTCTTTTTCAGTGAATATCTTGTGTCTTTTATGCCAATTATCACTAATACTATATTCGTTACTTATTAGATCTATACAGGTAGAAGTAATTTCTTTTTCACTATGATTAATAAAAAAACTCACATCTATTTTAGAGATTGCTCTAAATCTATTCCTAATCTCTTCATACAATTTTCTGTAAGAAATGCTTGTCATTTCTATATCATCCATTTCCAATTCATCAATAATAAATGAAGCTACACTTATTTGCTCATCATCAAATAATAAATTTTCGTTACCATAATTTAATAATATCCTTAATAATTCCAGCTCTAGTTTTTGAAGTCTATTTTTTGGTTCATCAGATTTTCTTTTTTCTGAATTTTTTTCTGCAGCTAGAGGAGCTGTTCTATTGACAGTATTTTTCCTTTCTTCAATAGTTAACAATATATTCTTTTCATCAATATTTAATAAATTACTACAGTACTTTACATACTCCATTTTAGTAAGATAGTCAGGTATTAAAGAAATAGAGGATACTATATCAGTAATTATTTTTGCTTTTTTAGAAGGATCTTTAATATTCTCTGGTTTGAGAATTTGTTTTTTGAAATCAACAAAATTACTAGATTTCTCCTCTAAAAAGAACTTTAATTCCTCTATTTTAAGTTTTTTTGAATATGAGTCTGGATCTTCCCCATCAGGAAAAATAACAACGTTTACATTCATTCCCTCTGAAAGAATCATATCAATGCTTCTAAAAGATGCTTTTATTCCAGCAGAATCTCCATCAAAAAGTAAGGTTATATTTTTTGTAAATCGTCTTATTAATTTTATCTGATTTTCTGTTAATGATGTACCGGAAGAAGACACAACATTTTCAACACCCCGAGATGATAATGAGATAACATCAGTATACCCTTCTACGATATAACAAAGATCATCTTTTATTATAGATTTTTTAGCAAAAAACATACCATATAGTATTTTGTTTTTTTGATATATCAAGCTTTCAGGAGAATTGATGTATTTTACTTTATTTTCTTTACTCAAAGCCCTTCCCCCAAAACCTAAAATTCTTCCTGAGAAACTATGAATGGGAAACATAATCCTATCTCTAAATCTATCCCTAACATTAGCCCCATCTTTTATAGAAAGTCCTGATTTTTCAAGTGAATTTTTTTTATAGGAGGATTTTATCGCAAAAGAGCTAAATACATCTTTTCCCGAAGGGCTGTATCCAATTTGAAATTTTTTAATTATCTCTTCATTATATCCTCTATTTTCTAAATATTTTAGAGCTTTTTTTCCATTCTTGCCCAAGAGCTCCTGTTTAAAAAAGTTATTTGCAAAAGAAGAAATCGTATACAGGCTTTCTTTTTCATTTGACTCTTCAATTTGTTTATAGGTTAATTCTTCTTCTTGAATCTCTATATTATATTTTTTTGCCAAATACTTTAGCGCTTCAGGATAACTATAGTGTTCATGACTCATAATAAAATTAATACTATTACCCCCCTCTCCACAGCCAAAACATTTATATATCCCTTTAGAAGGAGAAACTGTAAAAGATGGAGTTTTTTCATTATGAAATGGACAAAGACCAAGCATGTTCGCACCTCTTTTTTTTAACTGTACAAAATCTCCCACAACATCTTCGATATTTGCTGCTTCAAATATTTTATCTATAGTTTCTTTTGGTATCATTTTTTTCTTTCAACAATATAATTTGTTAATAATTTCAATGATTCAACCGCCTTATTATTGGGTAGAGAATTAAGTATAGATAACGCCGATTCTTGGTATAGAATCATTTTTTTCTTTGCATAGTCAACACCCCCTTCATCTCGAATAATTTTTATTACTTTTTCCACTTTTTCATTGCTCTTATCATTCATTTTTACGGTA
>MDSZ01121041.1_pt1 | contig 36069 bp, 35 predicted proteins | sample 811201 | NCBI WGS metagenome assembly MDSZ01 (sample SAMN05326647, study PRJNA326480) | marine metagenome | isolation source: seawater | place: Indian Ocean: North | collected 2010
GCTAAAAAGGAAGAACCTAAAAAGGAACAACCAAAAGCAGAAGCTAAAAAGGAAGAACCTAAAAAGGAACAACCAAAAGCAGAAGCTAAAAAGGAAGAACCAAAAGCCTAGTAAAAAAAATGTTTAAGGTAAAAATATTTACTTTGTATCCAGATATATATCCTGGGCCTTTTAATAAAGGTATTTATTACAAGGCTCGAGAAAAAAAGATTTGGGATTTAAAAGTCATTAACATTAGAGATTATGCAACAGATAAGCATAAATCTGTTGACGATACACCTTTTGGTGGAGGTAATGGAATGCTGTTAAGACCAGACGTTGTTGCTTCAGCTTTAGATGCAAATTTAAAACGTGATGACCATATAATTTATTTATCCCCTAAAGGTAAGAAATTTGATCAAAACGTTGCTAAAAAATTAAGTAAACAAAAAAAAATAAATTTATTATGTGGACATTTTGAGGGAATAGACCAAAGGCTTTTAGACTCCAGAAATATTGAGGAATACAGTATTGGAGATTTTATTTTATCAGGCGGTGATACAGCGTCTTTTGTTGTAGTAGACTCTATTGTTCGACTACTTCCAGGGGTTCTAGGAAACGATAAATCATCTAAAGAAGAAACCTTCGAAAATAATCTGTTAGAATACCCTCAATTTACAAAACCCAAAAATTGGGAGGGAAAAAGCGCTCCCGAGGTGCTTTTATCGGGGGATCATGCTAAAATTAAAGACTGGCGTTTATCTCAATCAGAGGCTATAACACGTCGCCAGAGACCTGATCTTTGGAAAAAATATTTAAATAAAAAAAATGAAAAACATTGAAGATATAAATAAAGAGGCAGTTAAAAAAATTCTAGCTAATAAGAAAATAACCGAATTTTCTCCTGGAGATACAATTAAAATTGGAGTGAAAATTGTAGAAGGTAAAAGAGAGAGAATACAGTATTTCGAAGGGGTTTGTATTGCAAAAAAAAATAGAGATTTAAATTCCTCTTTTACAGTCAGAAAAATATCTTTTGGAGAAGGTGTAGAAAGAACCTTCGCTTTGTATAGTCCTAATGTTGATTCAATAAAAGTTATAAGGTCTGGAAAAGTTCGTAGAGCGAAATTATATTACCTAAGAGATAGAAAAGGAAAATCAGCAAGAATTGCCGAAAAAATTAAAAAGAAAATAGGAATTGATGTTTCAGCTGAACCTTTAGTAACAGCTAATCAAAAAGCTGAAATTAAAAAAGAAGGTAACGAAGCAAAAAGTAAAACTCAAGAAATCAAAGAAGCCAAAAAAACTTCTACTGAAAAGCCTAAAACTGAAAACGTAATTAGCGAAAAAAAATAATTATTCTTTCAATGCCTAAAACTCTGTATGATAAAATATGGGAAGAACATCTAGTCCATGAACAGTCAGATGGAACTTCTCTAATATATGTTGATAGACATTTAGTTCATGAGGTTACAAGTCCACAAGCTTTTGAGGGTCTCAGAATACAAAATAGAAAAGTCAGGAAACCAGAATTAACTTTAGCAGTTCCAGACCATAATGTTCCTACAACAGATAGATCAAAAGGTATCGATGATGAGCAGTCTAAAATTCAAGTAGATACATTAAGAGCAAATTGTAAAGAATTCGATATCAAACTTTTTGACGTAAATGATAAAAGACAAGGTATTGTTCATATAATTGGTCCTGAACAAGGGTTTACTCAACCGGGAACTGTAATTGTATGTGGTGATAGTCATACAGCAACACACGGTGCATTTGGATCGCTAGCTTTTGGAATAGGTACTTCTGAGGTGGAGCATGTTCTTGCAACACAAACTCTCATTCAAAAAAAATCAAAAAACTTGAGAATAAATGTCAATGGATCACTTCCTAAAGGTGTGACAGCTAAAGATGTAATTTTAAAGATAATAGGCACAATTGGTACAGCTGGCGGAACCGGATATGTAATTGAATTTTCTGGAGAAGTAATAAAAAGTTTAAGCATGGAAGAGAGAATGACCATTTGTAATATGACAATAGAAGCAGGCGCTCGAGCTGGATTAATTGCTCCTGATGATAAAACTTTTGAATATCTTAAAGGTAAAAACATGTCTCCGAAAGGAAAGAACTGGGAAAACGCAGTGAAGTACTGGAAAACATTATTTTCAGATGATGGATGTAAGTTTGATAAAGAAATTAATATTAACGGCAAAGAAATTGAACCTTTAGTAACTTGGGGAACTTCTCCCCAAGATGTCTCACCTGTAACTGGAGCAGTTCCAGATCCAGAAAAAGAGACAAACGAAGATCGCAAAATGGCTATGAGAAGATCTTTAGATTATATGGGCTTGAAAGCTAACACCAAAATATCAGACATTAAAATTGATAAAATTTTTATCGGTAGTTGTACAAATGGTAGAATAGAAGACTTAAGAGTTGCTGCTCAACTTTTAAAGGGTAAAAAAATAGCTAATAGTGTCAGTGCTATGGTAGTACCTGGATCTGGTTTAGTAAAAGCTCAGGCAGAAAAAGAAGGTTTAGATAAAATTTTTATACAAGCCGGATTTGAGTGGAGAGAACCAGGTTGCTCAATGTGCTTAGGAATGAATCCCGATCAATTAAAACCAAAAGAAAGATGTGCATCAACATCGAATAGAAACTTTGAAGGGAGGCAAGGAAGAGGTGGAAGAACTCACCTTGTCAGTCCAGGCATGGCAGTAGCCGCAGCAATTAAAGGCCGTCTAACAGATGTAAGAGAAATACAATAATGCAAAAATTTTCTAAACTTAGAAGTATACCTGCGTATTTATCTTTACAAAACATTGATACAGATATGATAATCCCAAAGCAGTTTTTAAAAACAATTAAAAGAACTGGTTTAGGAAAAAGTTTATTTTACGAGATGCGTTATGACGAAAATGAAAAAATTATTAAAGATTTTATTCTTAATAAAAATCCCTATACTAAGTCTAAAATATTAATTGCTGGAAAAAATTTTGGGTGCGGATCTTCAAGAGAACATGCTCCATGGGCGCTTTTAGATTTTGGTATTAAATGTATTATTAGTTCCAGTTTTGCAGACATATTTTATAATAATTGTTTTAAAAATGGAATTTTACCAATAAAAATTTCTGAGGATAGTATTATAGAGCTATCGCAGTACTCAAATCGAAAAGAAGAAATTGAAGTAAATTTGGAGTCTCAAGAAATTATATATGGAAACAAAATTTTAAATTTTAACATAGATGAGTTTAAAAAAAAGTGTCTTACAGATGGATTAGATGATATTGCTCTTTCAATGGAAAAAGTAAAGTATATTGATAAGTTTGAAAAAAAAATTAACTTAGAAAAACCTTGGGTATTAAATAATGAGTAAAAAAAAAGGTAGACAAATTTTACTTTTACCAGGTGATGGCATTGGTCCTGAAGTAGTAAGAGAGGTAAAAAAAATTCTAGAATGGTTTAATAAAAACAAATCGTTAGATTTTAGTTTTGAAGAAGAATTAATAGGTGGAGCATCAATTGATGTTAATAAAATACCAATAACCGATGAAGTTTTTTATAAATCTCTCGAGTCAGATGCAGTAATTTTAGGAGCTTGCGGGGGTCCAAAATGGGATAATTTAGAGTTTTCAAAAAAACCTGAAAGAGCTCTTTTAAAACTTAGAAAAGAATTAAAATTATTTGCTAATTTACGTCCTGCAATTTGTTTTAAACAATTAGTTGACTCCTCAACATTAAAGCCCGAAATAGTTTCTGGTTTAGATATAATGATAGTCAGAGAACTTACCGGAGGTATTTATTTTGGAGAACCTAGAGGAATAGAGCCGATTGAAAACAATCAAAGACGTGGTACCAATACACATACTTACACTACAAATGAAATTCACCGTATTGCTACCGTCGCTTTTGATTTAGCTAAAAAAAGAAAAAATAAAGTCACTTCGTGTGAAAAGTCAAATGTGATGGAAGCGGGCGTTTTATGGAGAGAAGAAGTTCAAGCTTTGAGAGATAAAGATTATAAAAAAGTTGAACTAAATCATATGCTAGCTGACAACTGCGCAATGCAATTATTAAGGTATCCAAAACAATTTGATGTTATTTTAGCTGATAATTTATTCGGTGATATGCTCTCAGATGAGGCGGCAATGTTAACTGGATCTTTAGGATTACTACCCTCAGCTTCCTTGGGATCGAAAGATAAAAATGGAAAAATTAGATCTCTATATGAGCCTGTACATGGATCTGCACCTGATATTGCTGGAAAAAATTTAGCCAACCCAATTGCAACTATTCTAAGTTTATCAATGGCTTTAAGATATTCATTAGACTTAGATAAAGAGGCAGATCAATTAGATAATGCAGTGCAAAAAGTCCTAGATGATGGATTACGAACAAAAGATATAATTTCTAAAGGCAAAAAAGAAGTCACCACAACCGATATGGGTGATGCAATTATTTCAAAATTGAAATAAAATAAATTTATTATGAATTTTGCAATTATTGGTGCCACAGGTAACGTGGGAAGAAAAACGATAGAGGTACTAGAAAAATCTAATATACAAATAAACAATCTTTATTTGGTCGCCTCAAAAAAAAGTGCTGGAAAAACACTAACTTTTAAAAAAAAAGAAATTAAAGTTGAACAATTAGAAAACTTTGATTTTTCAAAAGCGGAGATAACAATTTTTGCTGCTGGCAGTGAAATTGCTAAAAACTGGATACCATCTGTATCAAAAAAAACTATTGTTATTGACAACTCAAAATTTTTTAGAATGCATGAAGGCATTCCTTTGGTCGTTCCAGAAGTGAATCCTGAAGCTTTGAAATCACATAATAATATTATTTCTAATCCTAACTGTTCTACTATTCAACTTGTATTAGCATTAAAACCTTTACATGATAAATTTAAAATTAAAAGAGTTATTGTTTCTACGTATCAAGCTGTGTCAGGAGCAGGCAAAGAATCTGTTGATGAATTAATAAGTCAAACAAAAGATTACTTAGATAATAAAGATATTAAATCAGAAAATTTTACTAAACAAATGGCGTTTAATTTAATACCTCATATAGATGTTTTCGTAGAAGATGGTTACACAAAAGAAGAGTGGAAAATGGAAAATGAAACAAAAAAAATTTTAAGTGAAGAAATTGGTATGAGCGCTACTTGTGTTAGGGTTCCAGTGAAGACTTCACACTCTGAGTCTGTAAATATTGAGTTTAAAAACGATTATGATTTGAGTGAAGTTAAAGATTTATTAAGCAAAGCTCCTGGATGTAAAGTTATTGATGAAAGGAAAGACGGAGGATATGTAACACCCTATGAAGCAGAGGGAAAATATCAAACTTTTATTTCAAGAATTAGAAAAGATCACTCTAACAAAAAAGCTTTAAATATTTGGGTAGTCTCAGATAATTTATTAAAAGGAGCTGCATTAAATACAGTTCAAATAGCTGAGCTTCTAATTAATATTAAAAAAAATATTTAACAAAATGGAAAAAGATAAAAATCCTCTTAGTCCACATTTACAAATTTACAGATGGCATATTTCATCCCTTCTATCAATTACTCACAGAATAGTTGGAGTCATTAATATTTTTGCTGTAACTCTCATTTGCGGATGGTCTTTATTTTTACTTTTAGGTAAAAATAATTATGACATAATTTTCGTAATCTTAAATTCTATTTTTGGAAAATTTCTGATCCTTTCTTTATGTTGGACTTTTAGTTTTCACATATTAAATGAATTAAGACATTTAGCTTGGGATTTAGGATATGGTTTTGATTTAAAGATTGCAAAAATTACTGGAATAATTGTATTAGTCGGATCATTTGTTTTGACGATAATTTTTTATTTATTAGGAAGGAATTTTATTTAATATGCATGTATCAACAAAAAAATGGTTATTTACAAAGTTAAGTTCAATTCTTTTGATGCCATTAATGGCATGGCTTGTTATAAATTTAACAAAAATTTATGATAATGATTATCAATTAGTGCTAGATTTTTTTTCAACACAACCCTCTAAGTTTTTATTCTTAGTATTTGTTGTAATTGCTTACTTTTTTTTCGCTCTTACAATTAGTGAAATCTTTGAAGATTATGTAAGGGATGATAAAATCAAATATGTCGCAAATAAACTTTTATATTTTTTTGCTATAATACTCCCTTTAATGACTTTCATAGGAATTTTAAATTTATAATATGAGCGCATACAAAATAATTGATCATGAATATGACGTTGTAGTCCTTGGGGCAGGTGGATCTGGGCTAAGAGCCGCAGTAGGTTTATCAGAGTCAGGTTTAAAAACAGCATGTATTTCTAAGGTTTTCCCAACTAGAAGCCATACTTCTGCAGCTCAAGGAGGAATATCCGCAGCTTTAGGTAATATGGGCGAAGATGATTGGAGATGGCATATGTATGATACCGTCAAAGGCTCAGATTGGCTGGGAGATCAAGATGCAATAGAATATTTATGTAAAGAAGCCCCAAGAGCTGTTGTTGAATTAGAGAGATATGGAGTTCCATTTAGTAGAACTGAAGATGGAAAAATTTATCAAAGACCTTTTGGAGGAATGACAAAAAATTATGGAAATGGTACTGCCCAAAGAACTTGTGCTGCTGCAGATAGAACTGGACATGCAATTTTACATACATTGTATGGCCAAGCGTTGAAACAAAAAACGGAATTTTTTATAGAATATTTTGCCTTAGACCTAATAATGAAAAATGGCGAATGTAAAGGCGTGATAGCATGGAATCTGACAGACGGGACTATTCATAGATTTAGATCACATATAACAATTATAGCAACAGGTGGATATGGTAAAGTTTATTATTCAGCAACGTCCGCACATACATGCACTGGTGATGGAAACGCGATGGTTTTAAGAGCCGGTCTTCCTTTACAAGACATGGAGTTTGTACAATTTCACCCTACAGGGATTTATGGCGTTGGCTGTTTAATCACAGAAGGAGTTAGAGGAGAGGGTGGTTTTTTAGTAAATGGAAAAGGAGAGAGATTTATGGAGAGGTACGCTCCAAATGCGAAAGATTTAGCGTCTAGAGATGTAGTCAGCAGATCAATGGAAATGGAGATTAATGAGGGTCGAGGAGTAGGAAAAAACAAGGATCATATTAATTTACATTTAGATCATCTCGACAAAAAAGTTATTGATGAGAGATTACCAGGTATTTCTGAAGCAGCAAAAACATTCGCAAATGTTGACGTTAACAAGGAACCAATACCAGTTGTACCCACAGTACATTATAATATGGGTGGAATACCTACAAACTATAAAGCCGAGGTATTAACTTTAAATGGGGTAGAAAAAACTGTTCCAGGATTAATGGCCATTGGAGAGGCAGCGTGTGTATCAGTACATGGCGCAAATCGACTAGGCTCTAATTCTTTAATTGATCTAGTTGTATTTGGAAGAGCTGCTGCTAAAAGAGCTACTGAACTTGTAAAACCGAACAGTCCTCATGAAGAAGTATCACAGGGCGAGACAGATAAATGTTTAGATAGGTTTGATAAAATTAGAAACTCTAATGGTTCGACAAAGACTTCAGAATTGAGATCAAAAATGCAAAAAACAATGCAATCAAAATGTGCTGTATTCAGAACTGAGAAAACTTTAAAGGAAGGTGTGAAACAAATAAGAGAACCATATAAGGGACTAGAAGATTTATCAGTAAAAGATAAATCTTTATTATTTAATACAGACTTAGTAGAATCTTTAGAATTTGATAATCTTATTAGACAAGCTTTAACTACAATGGACTCAGCCTACAATAGAAAAGAAAGTAGAGGAGCTCATGCTAGGGAAGATTTTACAAAAAGAGACGATAAAAATTTTATGAAGCATACTTTGGCGTGGCAAAAAAAAGATAAAATTGAAATCAAATACAGAGAGGTACATTCGAGAACGCTAACAAACGATGTTCAATATTTTCCACCAAAAGAAAGAGTTTATTAGATGGTAAAATTTACTTTGCCACAAAATTCAAAAATTGAAGTTGGCAAATACTTTAAAGATCAAACAAATTCTAAAAATTTAAAAAAAGTTAAAGTTTATAGATGGGATCCTACAGATAAAAAAAATCCTAGAGTAGATACTTTCGAAGTGGATATGGACAATTGTGGTCCAAAAGTATTAGATATTCTAATAAAAATTAAAAACGAAATTGATCCATCAATTACTTTTAGGAGATCCTGTGCTCATGGTGTTTGCGGTTCATGTGCTATGAACATCGATGGTGTAAATACTTTAGCATGTATTAAATCTCATACTGATATTAGTGGAGATTTAAATATCTACCCCCTCCCACATTTAAAAGTCATAAAAGATTTAATTGGTGATCTAAGTAATCTTTATAAACAGTATGAGTCTATTCAACCATGGTTAAAAGTTGATCAAAGTGGAGAGGAAAAAGGAGAATTAAAACAAAGTCAAAAAGATAGAGAAAAACTAGATGGATATTATGAATGTATTCTTTGTGCTTGTTGCTCTACATCATGCCCAAGTTATTGGTGGAATGGTGAAAAATATCTAGGGCCAGCAGTTTTATTACAAGCTTACAGATGGATTAAAGATAGTAGAGATGGAGATCGAAAGGAAAGACTAAAAAAAGTTGCTGATGAACTTAAATTATACAGATGTCATACTATAATGAATTGCACTAATTCCTGCCCGAAAGGTCTAAATCCTGCAAAAGCCATAGGGTCAATAAAAAAAATGCTTGCAACAAGCTAAAAGCTTATTTAATCAATTATCACATGAATTTAATCGAACATTTTATCGATGGTAAGAGAATTTCAGGGACTTCTCAGCGTAAGGGAAAAATTTTTAATCCAGCAACTGGCGAACAAACTGCAGAAGTTATACTTGGAAATTTGGAAGACATAAGCCAAGCTGTTAAAAGTGCTAAAAAAGCATTTCTTTCATGGGCTAGCACCCCTCCTTTACAAAGAGCTAGAGTCATGTTCAAATTTAAAGAGTTAATCGAAAAAAATTCTGACGAACTGACGAAATTAATAGTCTCTGAACATGGCAAGGTTTATGAAGATGCAAGAGGTTCATTAATTAGAGGACTGGAAGTCGTTGAGTATGCTTGCGGCATTCCTCAAATGCTTAAAGGAGAATTTACGGAGAATGTAGGATCAAACGTAGACAGTTGGTCAGTTAGACAGCCTTTAGGAGTATGTGCAGGAGTTACACCATTCAACTTTCCAGCAATGGTTCCTATGTGGATGTTTCCTATGGCAATAGCATGCGGAAATACTTTTGTATTAAAACCTTCAGAAAAAGATCCATCATGCTCGATGAAATTGGCAGAGTTATTGAAGGAAGCTGGTCTACCAGATGGTGTATTAAATATTGTTAATGGCGATAAAGAAGCAGTTGACGGATTGATTAATCATCAAGATGTTGTAGCTATGAGCTTTGTTGGATCAACTCCAATTGCAAAATATATCTATGAAAATTGTGCAAGGAATGAAAAAAGAGTTCAAGCACTTGGAGGAGCAAAAAATCATTGCGTAGTCATGCCCGATTGTGATTTAGACCAGGCAGTCAATGGGCTAATGGGTGCAGCTTATGGTTCAGCTGGAGAGAGATGTATGGCTCAGTCAGTAGCTGTAGCTGTAGGAAGTATTGGCGATAAACTGGTTGATAGCTTAGCCAAAAAAGTTGAAGCTTTAAAAGTTGGACCTGGTATGGACAAAAAATCTGAAATGGGACCTCTTATAAGCAAAGAACATTTATCTAAGGTAAAGGGATATGTAGACATTGGCGTTAAAGAGGGAGCAAAATTAGTTGTTGATGGAAGAAATTTAAAACTTCAGGGATATGAAAATGGTTATTATATCGGCGGAAGTTTATTCGATAACGTCACTTCAAATATGAAAATTTATAAAGAGGAAATATTTGGTCCTGTTTTATCAGTTGTTAGAGCAAAAAACTTTGATGAAGCTTTAAATTTGGTTAATGACCACGAATACGGTAATGGTGTAAGTATTTTTACCAGAGACGGAGACACAGGGAGAACTTTCGCACATAAAGCTAAAATTGGTATGGTTGGCATCAATATTCCAATACCAGTACCAATGGCGTTTCATAGCTTTGGTGGATGGAAAAGATCTTTGTTTGGAGATCAACACATGCATGGTCCAGAAGGAGTAAGATTTTATACAAAATTAAAAACAATAACTTCGAGGTGGCCCTCAGGATTAAGATCAGATCCAGAGTTTGTAATGCCAACAATGAAATAAATGAAAAAAAAGATAACTTTAATCGGAGCGGGTCAAATTGGAGGAACATTAGCTCATTTAATAGCTCTTAAAAATTTAGGAGATGTAGTTCTTTTCGATGTTGCTTCAGGAGTAGCTAAAGGTAAAGCGCTAGACATAGCTCAATCTTCTCCAGTAGATAATTTTGATATTAAATTAATAGGCACTGATAATTATGAGGATACAAAAAACTCAGATGTGATAATAATCACTGCAGGTGTACCAAGAAAACCTGGGATGACAAGAGATGACTTGCTAGGTATTAATTTAAAGATTATTAAACAGGTAGCTAATGGAATAAAAAAAACATCTCCTAACGCATTTGTTATATGCATAACAAATCCACTAGATGTGATCGTTATGGCTTTACAAAAATACTCTGGTTTACCGAAAAATAAAGTAGTTGGAATGGCTGGAATATTAGACTCATCAAGATTTATTTACTTTTTATCACAAGAGCTCAATATACCAGTAAGCAAGATTAAATCTTTAGTGCTTGGTGGACACGGGGATAGTATGGTTGCAATGGTAAATCACACTACTATTAATGGTAGCTCTTTGAATGAGTTGGTAGAAAAAGGAAAAATAAGCAAAGAAAAACTTGATCAAATAATTAAAAGAACCAAAACAGGTGGAGCCGAAATTGTAAAATTTTTAGAGAAGGGATCAGCATTTTATGCCCCAGCAGCCTCTGGCGTTGAAATGGCCGAAAGCTATTTGAATGATCTAAAAAAAGAATTACCTTGCGCTGTTTATCTTAATGGTGAGTATGGTTTTAAAAATATTTATGCAGGTGTACCAGCAGTGATTGGCAAAGAAGGTGTTGAAAAAATAATAGAGCTTGACCTTAAGGACGAAGAAAAAAATAATTTTAAAGACTCAGTGAAAGCCGTATCAGATTTGTATGAAGCTGCAAAAAAAATTGATAGCGAACTTTAAAAGCTTTAATAAAGAAAAAAAAATACAGTTTTTTTTAGGAGTTCTACTTTTCTTATTTGCTATAGTAATAAATCAATATTATGGAAACAAAGGACTTTTCCCTCATGACAGCGCATCTCACTTTGATGCAGGGAAAAGAATACTTTTAGGGGAACATCCAATAAAAGATTATTGGATTATTTCAGGGTTCATTATTGACTATATACAAAGTTTTTTTTTCCTTTTGTTGGGAACAAGTTGGCAAACTTACGTATTACATGCTTCAATTCTTAATGGACTGTTAACTTTATCCATCTTTTTCTTTTTTATAAAATTAGAGTTAAAACTCATACACGCAGGCTTATTAAGTTTTTCATTTTTAATTTTAGCCTATCCTAGTAGCGGGACTCCTTTTGTAGATCATCATTCTTCTTTCTTTTCTTTTTTATCAATTTTATTTTTAATTTTAGCTATTAGATTTAAAGACAGTATCTATTGGTTCTTTATTCCAGTTTTATTAGTTTTATCATTTTTGTCTAAGCCTGTGCCAGCAGGGTACTTTATAATTTTCAACGGAATTATAATTTCATATTTTGTTATCTTAAAACACTATAAGTATTTGTGGTATGTTTTTTTGGGTAGCTTGTTTTCACTTAGCTTTTTTTTATTTATTTTAATTTTGAATGAAATAAAAATTTCTGATTTTTACAATCAATATATTTTATATCCACAGTCCATAGGATCATCAAGATATATAAATTTTTTTCAGTCAAGTTTCACTAACATTATAATACAACACAAATTTATTTTTGGTTTAGTTAGTTTGATTGTTTTTAGAATATTTTACTTAAAATTTTATAAAAAAATAAATAAAGTCAAGACACTTGAAATTATAATAGTTTTAATATCAACTTTGTGCTTTGTACTGCATCAAACTTTAACAAAAAATCAAATTTTTATAAATTTTTTAATACCTTTTTTATCTTGTTATATTTTGTTGCTCTTCAGAAGAAATGAAAAAATTTCTATTGCAGTATTAATCTTATGTTTTTTTCTTACCACCAAGTATCACTTACGATTCAATGAAGAAAGAAAATTTCATGAATTATCTTCTGTAAATTTTCAAAATTCAATACCAGCTTCCAAAATTAGTAATAAATTAATAGGATTAAATTGGATTACACCACAAAGATCAAATAACGTGATACAAGAAATAAATGAGATTAATAGTATTAAGAAAATATTAAAAAAAGAGAAAAATTTTTTATTACTCACAAATTATTCTTTCTTTTCAGTAATATTAGATACAAGCACACATTCTCCAACAAGGTGGTTTACTTTCGATGGCACTGATTACCCAAGAACTGAAGGCAAATTTAAAACACAATATAAAAATTTATTTCAAAGAAATATTCTGAATAATAATATAAATAAAATTTTTATTATAGAACCTGTAAAAAGCAATGAATTGTATGAGTATTTTGATAAATCTTGTTTTATTGAAAAAAAATATTTGAAAAATCTTATAGAATTAAAAATTATTCCTTGTAAAGATATTACTGTTAAGTTTTAAATATATCCAATTAATTTATGATAATAAAATTATTAAGATTTGTAGCAATAATAATCTTTGATCTTTTAGATAAACATTTACATCAAAATAGAATTAAAAAATTCATTCGCGTAAATCAAATTGATATAGATTTTTGTATAGATGTAGGAGCACATAATGGTTATTATTCAGACCTACTCTTGAGCATTAACAATAAAGCAAAGATTATAATGTTCGAACCTCAAAAAAAATATTTCAGACTTTTGAAAAAAAAATTTAAAAACAAGAGAAATGTAAAGGTTTTTCAGGAAGCTTTATCTGATAAAAATTCGTCTAAAATTTTGTATATAAATAAACATGATCTAACCACTACGCTAGCAAAAAATATAAACAATAACCTGTATTTCAAACTAAAAGCTAAACTTTTCCAAACTAATATTGACGGAATGGTAGAAACTAAAGTTAAAACAAAAGTCATAAGATTGGACAAAAAATTAAGAGGCAATAACAAAAATATTGATTTGATCAAAATTGATACAGAAGGTTATGAATTTCAAGTTTTAAAGGGTGTTGGAAAAAATTTAGATATTTCAAGATATTTAATTGTCGAATTTCATTCAAAAAAAACATATTTAAATTACTCCCCAGAAAAGATACACAAATTTTTAATCAAAAAAGGATTTAAACTAAGAAAAACTTTTCATTTCCCTTTATCGACATTTGAAGATAGGATTTACGAAAATACTAAGTTAAAAAGATCAATCTCTTAGAAAAACTTCGTTCAAAACTATGTTTCCTCTTCTTAACTGAAAAACTTTCTTATAATTACTTGGTACTTCATATTTATCTAAAAATTTTGGATTTTCTTCAAATATAAAATTTGTAAATACATACTTCTGCTGTAATTCTTCTGTGCCTGTAAAAACTAAATTGTCTGTTACTCCTTTTTTAAAAAAAAGTTTACTATAATTTAGAGGTGTAAAACTTGCAGTTCTAACTTTAGTTTTTCCGTCTTTTTTATGATTTTTTAAAATGAATTTTACTGCCTCAACATTACCTAATCCCCAATAATCAATTTCAAAAAGATTATTAGCTTTTTTTTCAACAAGTGAATTAAAATATACACTTTGATAGGGATGTAGTTTTATCAAATTGAAAACATTAATTATTAAAGATGCTACAAATAAAACAAGAAATATCTTTTTGAAATGTATTTTAAGTTTTTCGTAAGAAATTATTACAAAATAAATCAAACATGGATATAAAAAGTATAAATGTCTCCAACCCCCATAAAGTGTAGAATCTAAAATTATGACAGTAAAAAGTGGTATTAAAAAATAAAATAACATAAAAAAATCTTTCTTTTCATTTGTATTGGACCAAAGCTTGGTTTTTTCAGAAAGATTGGTTAATTTTTTAAAAAACAAAAAAATTGTAGAAGATAAACCAAGTGAAAAAAAAATGATTATCATTATTGGCATAGAAACTAAAATCCAAACGGGTATGTAGTGCCAAGGTAAAGAGCTAGCTTTTACATAGTTACCAAGATATAGAACGCTTCCACCCCACCCATAATTCGAGAATGATTTTAAAGAGATTATAAAATTATCAATAGGTGAGCTCCACAAAAATGGCCAAAAAATATAAACAGTCAAAAAGTAAATTATAAAGTAAAGAATTAAATGCTTATAATTTTTTTTTAAAAAATTTTCTTCCTCGAGTGAGCTAAGAATAAAAAAAATAAAGAATAACCCACTTAATAAAATTCCCATAATTCTAATATCTGTAGCTACACCAGTGAATAACGCTAATAATATAATATTTTTAGTTTTAAACTCTTTCAAATTTTTTAATGTAAAAAAAATTACAAAAACACAAAAACTCATAAAAACAATGTCTTTGCAATTATAAAATGACTCACCAAATATTCTTGGAGAGGTAACATAAAGACTTGTAATCAGTAAAGAAATAAATGTATTTTTATTTCTTTGAAAGATTATTTTGTAAAAAAAAATAGATGATATAAAAAAAACTATAAATGTCAGATAGTGTTTAATTAGGAAAGCATTTGATACTTCTTCAATTTGTAGAAGTTGCTCAATAACAACTGCAAATAAATCAAAAAAAACTGTATACTGACGAAAATTTCCTTTAGATAATTCATCCGACCAGTACATACTGTCAAATTTTACTTTTAAGTCATTGATTAACTCAAAGTTTTGCGAAAATAATTCTATAATATGAATATACCAAAAATATCCTATTGTTCTTTGAAATGGTTCGTCTGTTGTAATTCCGTAATCTTTTACAATTGAAAGACCTATGATGAGGAATATAAGAAAAAATAGAGTAACATAAATATTATTACTTCTTCTATCGATGATATTACTTAAAAAGTTATTAATTTTCATCATTTGAACTTATTTAATAATAACAATTATATTTAAATAATGAAAATTAATACTAAATTATATATAAGAATTGCACATGAATATTCACGAACATCAAGCTAAAGAAATTTTAAAGGAGTATGGAGCTCCTGTTTCTAATGGAATAGTGATTTTTTCAACAAAGGAAATTAAAGACCAAATAGATATATTAAAAAGTAATAAATTCGTTTTAAAGGCTCAAATTCACGCTGGAGGACGTGGAAAAGCAGGTGGTGTGAAACTAGTAAATAGCTTAGAGGAGTTGAAAGAACAAGCTGAAAATTTGATGGGAAAAACTCTAGTAACTCATCAAACTGGAAAAAAAGGAAAAGAAGTTAAAAGACTCTACATAGAAGAGGCATCTGAAATATCTAAAGAGTTTTATTTATCTTGTGTTGTAGATAGGTCAAGTTCTAAGATTGCATTCATAAGTAGCACAGCAGGCGGGATGGATATTGAAAAAATAGCTTCAGAAACACCAGATAAAATTGTAACAACAAAAATTGAAATTAAGGAAAATATTTCTCAAACAGATATTGACAAAATAATATTACCTTTTGATTTTGATGAAGATCAAAAAAATGATGCAAATAAACTTATTAACGCTTTATATAAAATAATGCTCGATAAAGACGCAACTTTAATAGAAATAAATCCCTTGATAATTACAAAAAATAAAAAAATATTATGTTTAGATGCAAAAATGAATTTTGATGATAATGCTATTTTTAGGAGACCTGAAATTTTAAAACTAAGAGATTTAAACGAAGAAGACCCTGCAGAAATTGAAGCAAGTAAACATGATCTAGCTTATATTAAACTCGATGGGTCTATTGGATGTATGGTAAATGGAGCTGGCTTAGCAATGGCAACCATGGATATAATTAAATTATATGGAAAAGAACCTGCAAATTTTTTAGACGTTGGTGGTGGTGCATCAAAAGAAAAAGTATCAGCAGCGTTCAAGCTGATCTTATCTGATAGTAACGTCAAAGGAATTTTAATAAATATATTTGGTGGTATAATGCGTTGTGATGTATTGGCTCAAGGTGTGGTAGAAGCGGCTAAAGAAATAAATTTATCTGTACCATTGGTTGTGAGACTAGCCGGCACTAATTTCAAGGAAGGAAAAGATATTTTGGATAAATCAGGTTTAAAAATCTTATCAGCAGAAGATTTGAATGATGCTGCAAAAAAAATTGTTGGGGCAATAAAATAAATGTCAATTTTAGTAAATAAAGAAACAAAAGTCATTTGCCAGGGATTTACTGGAACCCATGGAACATTTCACTCAGAGCAATCTTTAAAATATGGAACCAAATTAGTTGGTGGCGTTACTCCTAAGAAAGGAGGAAGTAAACATTTAGGATTACCTGTTTTCAACACCGTTCAAGAGGCAAAAGATCAAACATCTGCAAATGCCACTATGATATATGTGCCTCCAAAGTTTGCCAGTAGTGCAATTATTGAGGCAATAAAAGCTGATATGGAATTAATTGTTTGTATTACAGAAGGCATACCAGTTTTAGACATGCTTAAAGTTAAAAAAGAATTGAAAAAAAGTAATTCAAGATTAATCGGTCCAAATTGTCCGGGCATTATTACTCCTGACGAATGTAAGATTGGAATCATGCCTGGCAGTATTCATAAAAAAGGTTCTGTTGGTATTGTTTCTAGATCAGGTACATTAACCTATGAAGCTGTAGCTCAAACATCAGCCAATGGAATGGGGCAATCTACTTGTATTGGAATAGGTGGGGATCCAGTCAATGGAACAAACTTTATTGATTGTTTAGAACTTTTTCTTAAAGATGATGATACCAAATCAATTGTTATGATAGGGGAAATAGGAGGCACAGCCGAGGAAGAAGCTGCTGATTTTTTGAAAAGAGAAAAAATTAAAAAACCAATGGTTGGTTTTATAGCAGGTCTGACAGCTCCTCCAGGAAGAAGAATGGGTCATGCTGGTGCTATAATATCAGGTGGAAAAGGAGGTGCTGAGGACAAAATTGAGTTAATGAAATCAGCAAATATAACTATCTCCAAGTCACCCGCTGATATTGGTAAAACACTATTCGAAAAACTAAATGGTTAGTTTTTTTAAATTGTGTTAAAATAATAACTTAAATGTCTTCTTCAAAAAATAATAACACTTATAAAAAGACCTCTTTCCTAGAAGGTAATAATTTAGAATTTATAAACGAATTTTATTCTGACTATTTAAAGGATCCTAACTCATTACCTAATAGCTGGAAAATTTTTTTTGATGGATTAAGTGATGAACAAAAACTCATTTATAATGATCTCAAAGGTCCTAGTTGGTCTCCAGAGAAAAAAAGTCTAAAAATTGAATTACCCGAAAAATCTAAATTAAAGGATATTAATAATGAAAGCATTAATCTAGAAAATGTTAAAGAGTCCTCAAAAGATTCTGTCAGAGCAATTATGCTTATTAGAGCTTACAGAATTAGGGGACATCTAATCGCATCTTTAGATCCATTATCTCTATTAAAAAAAGAGGAACATCCAGAGCTTAAACCTGAAACATACGGTTTTGCAAAAAAAGATTTTGATAGAAAAATATTTTTAGATGGAGTTCTAGGACTTCAATATGCTGACTTGAATCAAATTTTGAAAATTTTGAAAAAAACTTATTGTTCAAACATTGGCTACGAATTTATGCATATGGGAGATCCTGACGAAAAAACTTGGATAAGAAATAGAATTGAAGGACCCGAAAAAAAAATTGAATTTACTGAAAATGGTAAAAAAGCTATTTTAAATAAAATCATTGAAGCAGAAGGCTTCGAGAAATATTTACATGTAAAATTTGTTGGCACAAAAAGATTTGGATTAGATGGTGGAGAATCTTTAATACCTGCTCTAGAACAAATAATAAAACGCGGGGGTAATTTGGGTGCTAAAGAAATTAAAATTGGAATGCCCCATCGTGGTCGATTAAATGTTCTAGCAAATGTTATGGGTAAACCCTATAAAGCAATTTTTAGTGAGTTTTTTGGTAAAAATACTTATTCAAAAAAAGACTTTGGTGGTGATGTAAAATATCATCTTGGAGCGTCATCTAATAGGGAATTTGATGGAAATTCAGTACATATTAGTTTAACAGACAATCCTTCACATTTAGAGGCTGTAAATCCAGTAGTATTGGGACAGGTAAGGGCTAAACAATTTTTTCATAAAGATACAAAAAGAAAAAAAGTAATACCAGTTTTAATGCATGGCGACGCTGCTTTTGCAGGGCAAGGGATTGTGGCTGAGTGTTTTGCAATGTCAGGTCTGCCTGGACACAATATTGGTGGAACAATTCATATTATTGTAAATAATCAAATAGGTTTTACCACTGCGCCAAGGTTTGCTAGATCTTCTCCATATCCATCAGATGTAGCGAAACTTGCGCAAGCTCCAATTTTTCATGTTAATGGTGATGATCCAGAGGCAGTGGTACACTGTGCGAAAATTGCTACAGAATATAGGCAGAAATTTAATAGAGATGTTGTAATTGATATGGTTTGCTACAGACGTTTTGGCCATAACGAAGGAGATGAACCCTCCTTTACACAACCAATAATGTATAAAAAAATTAGAAGTCATCCTTCTACACTTCAAATTTACGGAGATAAACTAGTTAATGAGGGGTTAATTTCACAAAATCAAATTAATAAACAAAAAAATGATTTTAAAATTTTTTTAGAAAAAGAATTAGAGTCATCAAAAACTTATAAGTCCGAACTTAAATGGTTTGAGGGAGCTTGGTCAAGATTTAAGCCAGGGCTGGGTAAAGACAAAAGAGGTAAAAGTGGTGTTGAAAGAGATAGATTAATTCAAATAGGTAAAAAGATTTCAACAATACCAAAAGAATTAGTAGCACATAAAACTTTAAGAAAAATCTTTGATTTAAGACTAAAAATATTTGAAAAAGATAATCCTATTGATTGGTCGACAGCTGAAAATTTAGCGTTTGGAACTTTATTATCAGAAGGTTTCTCCGTAAGACTTTCTGGACAAGATTCAGGCAGAGGCACTTTCAGCCAGAGACATGCTGTTTTAAGAAATCAAGAAAATCATGAAAGATATATACCTTTAAACAATATTAGTAAAAATCAAAAAAAATTTGAAATAATTGATACTTTGCTTTCTGAATTGGCAGTTTTAGGATTTGAATTTGGATACTCTTTGTCGGAACCTGAAACCTTAGTTCTATGGGAAGCTCAATTTGGGGATTTTGCTAATGGAGCTCAAGTTATAATTGATCAATTTATAACATCAGGTGAATCTAAATGGGGAAGAGCCAGCGGACTAGTCATGTTATTACCTCATGGCTATGAAGGTCAAGGGCCAGAGCATTCTTCCGCCAGACTTGAAAGATTTTTACAAATGTGTGCAGGTGAGAATATTCAAGTAGTAAATTGCACAACTCCATCTAATTACTTTCATGCTTTAAGAAGACAAATGCATAGAGATTTTAGAAAGCCACTTATAGTGATGACACCTAAATCTTTACTAAGACATAAGAGATGTGTTTCTGCATTAAATGAGTTTACTGCAAAAAAAACTTTTCACCGTGTGTTGGATGATGATGCTTATTTAAAAAAAAATGGCTTGATAAAACTAGTAAATGATAAAGAAATCAGAAAAGTCGTTATGTGTTCAGGTAAAATTTACTATGATCTTTTGGAAGCACGAGAAGAAGCAAAAAATAATAAGGTAGTTTTTATCAGAATTGAACAATTATACCCATTTCCTGCAAAAACTTTAGCAAATTTACTAAAAAAATATGAAAAAGCTGAATTTTTATGGTGTCAAGAAGAACCCAAAAATATGGGTGCTTGGAACACAGTGAGAAATTATATAGATAGAACCTTGGAAATTATATATTTTACTAAAGATAAAGTAAAATATGTAGGAAGAAAGGCATCGTCCTCAACTGCGACTGGAAATCTAAATAAACATCTTGCGCAACAAAAAGAAATATTAGAAAAGATACTTAGAAGCTAATGTCAAATAAAATTATAGTACCAACTTTAGGTGAGTCAGTCACAGAGGCTACAGTTTCAAAGTGGTTAAAAAACCAAGGTGAGAGCGTTGTAGCTGATGAGCCAGTAGTAGAATTAGAAACCGATAAGGTAAATGTAGAGGTTCCCGCACCCTCCAATGGTACGCTTGAAAAAATATCTGTCAAAGAGGGTGAAACAGTCAATGTTGGCTCATTATTAGGTTTAATTAATGGATCAAACAAAAATATTTCTCAAACAACAAAAGAGGTTAAAGATTATACACCTCCAAAGAAAGTTTCTCCGAAAAAACACAAACCTATAGAAGCAATTAAAAGTTCAAAAAAAACAATTCCACCAATAACATCGAAAGAAGAACCTCTGCAGTTGTATAATGAAGATGTCCAAGAAGAAGAGGCTTTAATACTAGATAATGAAATTGAAAAGAAAATTAATAAAGAAATACCTAAAAAAGAGAAAAAAATTGTGATTTCTCCTGCTGCAAGAAAATTAGCTACAGAAGCAAATCTAAATTTAAATGAAATTGAAGGATCAGGAAAAAATGGTCTTGTATTAAAAGAGGATATAATGGGATTGATGGGTGCTAAACCTTCCCCCTCTGAAAGAAAAATTAAACACGGTCCTGAAGAGAGAATAAAAATGACGAGACTAAGACTTACCATTGCAAAAAGATTAAAAGAAGCCCAAGAAAATGCTGCCATGTTAACAACCTTTAACGAAGTTGATATGAGCGAAATAATTTCGATGAGAAAAACATATAAAGAGGAATTTAAAAATAAATATGGAGTAAAACTTGGGTTCATGTCTTTTTTTGTAAAGGCCTCAGTCATAGGTTTAAAAAACTACCCGTCTATAAATGCAGAAATCCAAGATGATGAAATCGTTTATAAAAATTATTATAATATAAGTATTGCAGTTGGAACAGATCGTGGATTAGTTGTTCCGGTCCTAAGAGAAACTGATGAAATGTCGTTTGCAGATATTGAAAAAAATGTAAATATTTTAGGAGATAAAGCCAGAAGTGGAAAAATTTCTATTGAAGATTTACAAGGTGGCACTTTTACAATTACTAACGGAGGAATTTATGGTTCAATGCTTTCAACGCCAATATTGAATCCTCCACAATCTGCTGTACTTGGAATGCATAATATTGTTGAGAGACCAATAGTAGTTGATGGTAATATCGAAATAAGACCCGTGATGTATCTCGCATTGTCTTATGATCATAGAATAATTGACGGTAAAGAAGCAGTGTCATTTCTAAAAATAATTAAAGAGTCATTAGAACAACCTAAGAGACTTTTTTTAAATATTTAAAGATGGAAAAAAATTTTGATTTAATTGTTATAGGTGGGGGTCCGGGAGGTTACGTTTGTGCAATAAGAGCTTCTCAATTGGGTCTTAAAACCGCTTGTGTTGAATCTCGCGGCACTTTGGGTGGAACTTGTTTAAATATAGGTTGCATACCTTCAAAAAGTCTTCTTAATTTATCTGAAAACTTTCAAAAAGCTAAAAAGGATTTTAATCAACAAGGTATTGAGATAGACAACATTAAACTAAATATTGATAAGATGATGTCGAATAAAAATAAGTCCGTAAGCATTCTGACAAAAGGTGTTGAATTTTTATTCAAAAAAAATAAAGTTACCTATATAAAGGGCAAAGGAGTTATTTTTTCTAAAAATGACGTTGTTGTATATAACGATAATAAAAAAGAAAATTTTAAAACTAAAAATATTGTAATAGCAACCGGTTCGACAGCAACATCTATACCAGGAATAAATATTGATGAAAAAAATATCATTTCCTCAACAGGTGTTTTGTCATTAAATAAAGTTCCAAAAAAATTAGTTGTAATTGGTGGAGGTTATATTGGGCTTGAAATGGGATCAGTATGGTCAAGGCTTGGATCTGAAGTTACTGTAATAGAATATTTAGATCACATCACACCCGGGATGGACCTTGAAATATCAAAAGAGTTTCAAAAGATTTTAAATAAACAGGGAATTAATTTTAAACTTGAGTCAAAAGTTAAATCAATCAAAAATCATTCTAATTCTGCCACCGTAGAATATATAGACAATAAAACTTCAAAAACGACAACAATAGAAGCTGATAAAGTTTTAGTCTCAGTTGGAAGAAAACCTTATACGGAGGGTTTAAACTTATCAAAGGTTGGAATTTATAAAGATGATAAAGGAAGAATTAAAGTAAACAAAAAATTTCAAACTTCCGTAGAAAATATTTATGCCATTGGCGATGTAATTAAAGGTCCAATGTTAGCTCACAAAGCCGAGGATGAAGGAATTGCTGTAGCAGAAATTTTAGCAGGCCAAGCTGGGCATGTTAATTATGATGTAATACCTGGTGTAATTTATACATCCCCAGAAGTAGCAACAGTAGGCAAAACAGAGGAACAACTTAAATCTGAAAATAAATCTTACAAAGTAGGAAAATTTCCTTTTCTTGCAAATTCAAGAGCTAAGGTTAATAACGAAACTGAGGGATTCGTAAAAATTTTAGCAGACAAAACAACCGATAAAGTTTTAGGTGTACATATAATTGGACCTCATTGTGGTGATATGATAGCGGAAATGGCTTTAGCTATGGAATTTGGTGCCAGCGCTGAAGATATTGCTCGTACATGTCATGCTCATCCTACACATACGGAAGCAATAAAAGAGGCAGCATTGGCTGTTGATAAAAGACCAATTCATTTTTAATTAAAAAAAATTCAATTACTATTAGGCCATGAAAGTACAAGTATTGTTGCCTAAAGTTTTTAATTTTCCATTCACTTATAATTCTAACAAAATTAAAACTAATGTTGGTGACCTAGTCGAAGTTCCTTTTGGATCAAAAAAAGAGTACGGAGTAATATGGAAAAATACTTACAATGAACCTACAAGAATTAAGATAAAGGATATAAGTAAAAGAATAGATAACTATTCTCTTGATAAGAAATTAGTTGATTTTATTGAATGGTTCTCAATATACAATATGACTCCCATCGGACTTGTTCTAAAAATGGTAATAGGCAACAATGACAACTTTTTTAAATTTAAGGATGAAAAATATTCAATTAAACGGACCAGCAATAAAAAATATTCTTTAAATACAGAACAGCTGACATCATTGAAATTTCTTGAAGGTATAAATACAGAAAAATTTGGAGTTTCAGTTTTACAAGGCACTACAGGTTCAGGAAAGACATTAGTTTATTTTGAGAGAATAAAAAAGATTATTGGTGAAGGTAAGCAAGCTTTAATTTTATTACCTGAAATTTTTTTGACAAATGAATTTAAGTCAAGATTTGAAGATTTTTTTGGATTTGAACCAGCAATTTGGCATTCAAAAATAACTCCTAAAAAAAAAAGAATTATTTGGAAAGGAATTATTAATAATAAGATAAAATTATTAATTGGAGCAAGGTCAGCGTTACTCTTGCCTTTTAAAAAACTTGGAATTATTATTGTAGATGAGGAGCATGATACTTCATATAAACAAGAGGAAGGAGTTATTTATAATGCCAGAGATATGGCCATATCCAGAGCATCTTTTGAAAAAATCCCAGTGCATTTAGTAAGTTCAGTTCCATCGATTGAAACACTCAATAATATTCAATGCAAAAAATATAAAATTACAAGAATTGCAAAAAGATTCAAAGAATATCCATTACCCAAAACTAAGATTGTAAATTTAAATATAAACAAATTAAAAAATAAGTTGATTGCAGAAGAAACAATTTCACTTGTAAAAGATTTTTTAAAAAAAAGAGAGCAGGTACTATTTTTTATTAACAGAAGAGGTTTTGCTCCTTATTTAATTTGTAAAAAATGTGGTTTTAAACATACTTGTCCAAATTGCTCAATGTATTTAACTTATCATAAAATTAAGAAGAGGGCTGTATGTCATCATTGTTCACATACACGGGATATAAATATTAAATGCATGAAAAGTAATCAATGTGAATTTATTATGTACGGGCCTGGAGTAGAAAAAGTATTTGAAGAAGTTAAAACATTATTTCCTAAACATAAGATTAGTATTTTTTCTAGCGACTATATGAAAAAAAAAGATTATGTGAACAAATTATTTAATGAAATTCACAACAACGAAGTCGATATAATAATCGGAACTCAGATGATTTCTAAAGGTTTCAATTTTCCAAAATTAAATTGTATTGTCGTAATCGACGCAGACTTTTCAGGGAGAGGATATGATCTTCGCTCGACTGAAAAAAATATACAATTGTACCATCAGCTAAGTGGAAGAGCTGGGAGATTTAGTAAGGAGTCAATAATAATATATCAGACCCTTTCACCTAAAGATTTAACTTTAAATGAAATTATTAAAAACAAATCAGATGATATTTTAAATAGCGAGTTAATAATTAGAAAAAAAAATAATTTGCCTCCATATTCACGATTGATTGCACTGATAGTTTCTTCTAAAAAACAGGATTTAAGCTTACAAGGTGCAAGAGCTATAAAAGTTAAATTAAATACAATTAAAGAAATTGAGGTACTAGGTCCAGTAGAGTCACCTTTGCTAAAGATTAAAAAAAATTATAGAACAAGACTATTGATTAGAAGTAAAAGTAAGATGTTGATACAAAAAAAAATTGCAGATTTGCTCAATAAACTAAAAATATCTTCTAAAATTAAACTCACGGTTGATGTTGACCCAGTAAATTTTGCTTAAATTTTAATTGGTAACTTGATCCATATTTACACTTATGGTACCAACCACCATATTTTCACGTTAACTTCAAAAAATAAAAAATGAGTACAAATAAATCTTTCTCATCCGAAACTTCAGAAAGATACTCACGCGCACTTTTTGAAGTAGCTAAAGAATCAAATCAGCTTGATAATATTGAAAATGATATTAGAAATTTTAAGTTGCTTTTAAGTTCAAGTGTAGAAATTAGTAATTTTTTAAAAGACCCAACACAAAGTTTATCTACTCAAAATAATTTTGTTGCTTTATTAGCAGAAAAAATAGGTTTTTCAAAAAATTTAAAGAACTTTTTTTTACTTTTAATTGTAAAAAGGAGAATTTTCTTCATAAATAAAATAATTGAGAGTTTTTTAAGATTATGCTCAAAAGAAAGAGGTGAGTTGAAAGCATCGCTTATTTCTGCAAAAAAATTATCTCAAAAAGAGATTGATGAATTAAGTAGTGATTTTTCAAAATTCACGGGATCAAACATTAAATTTGATTATAAATTAGATGAAAAATTAATTGGTGGTTTGAAATTACAATTAGGCAGTTTCATGATTGACACATCTATCAAAAACAAATTAAAAAAATATGAACAAAAAATGTTAGAAGAATAATGGCAATTAATCCATCGGAAATAACAAAGTTATTAAAAGATCAAATAAAAAATTTCGGCGAAAAAACTGAAGTTTCAGAAATAGGGAAAGTTTTATCAGTTGGCGACGGTATAGCTAGAGTTTTTGGATTAGATAATGTTCAAGCCGGTGAGATGGTCGAGTTTGAAGATGGATCTAAAGGTATGGCTTTGAATTTAGAAAATGATAATGTGGGTGTTGTTATTTTTGGTGATGATAGAAATATCAAAGAAGGTGACACAATTAAAAGAACAAATGCAATTGTAGACGTTCCAGTAGGGAAAGAACTTTTAGGTAGAGTTGTTGATGGATTAGGAAATCCAATTGATGGTAAAGGTTCTTTGTCAGCAAAAGATAGGAAACGTGTTGAGGTAAAAGCTCCGGGCATAATACCAAGACAATCTGTTAATGAGCCAATGCAAACAGGCCTTAAGTCAATTGACTCTCTTATACCGATTGGAAGAGGTCAGAGAGAATTAATTATTGGTGATAGACAGACTGGAAAAACAGCCGTTGCAATTGATGCAATAATAAATCAGAAAAAAATAAACGAGTCATCTGATGAAAAGAAAAAACTTTATTGCGTATATGTAGCAATTGGTCAAAAACGTTCAACAGTAGCTCAAATAACTAAAACTTTAGAAGAAGCTGGAGCGTTGAAGTATACTACTATTGTAGCAGCTACTGCATCAGATTCTGCTCCTTTACAGTTTTTAGCACCTTACACCGGCTGTACAATTGGAGAATATTTCAGAGATAATGGAATGCATGCGTTAATTGTTTATGATGATTTATCCAAACAAGCAGTTGCATATCGGCAAATGTCTTTACTTCTTAGACGACCTCCGGGACGCGAGGCTTATCCTGGTGATGTTTTCTATTTACACAGTCGATTATTAGAAAGAGCTGCAAAACTTAATGATAAAAGTGGTGGAGGGTCTTTGACAGCTTTACCTATAATAGAGACCCAGGCAGGAGACGTTTCGGCTTATATTCCCACAAATGTTATTTCAATAACAGATGGACAAATATTTTTAGAAACTGAATTGTTTAATCAAGGAATAAGACCAGCCGTAAACGTTGGTTTATCAGTATCTAGAGTTGGCTCTGCAGCTCAAACAAAGGCAATGAAGAAAGTAGCTGGATCAATAAAACTTGAGTTGGCTCAATATAGAGAGATGGCAGCATTCGCACAATTTGGTTCAGATTTGGATGCATCTACACAACAACTATTAAACCGAGGAGCTAAACTGACAGAGCTATTGAAACAAGATCAATACTCTCCAATGACTGTAGCTGAACAAGTAATCTCAGTTTATACTGGTGTTAAAGGCTACCTTGATGATGTTGATTTGGGGAAAATTAAAAAATTTGAAAAAGATATAATTGAAAAAATTAAGTCAGAAAAACCAGAAATTATAGAAAATATAACCTCATCAGGTAAACTTGAGGAAAATACTGAAAAACTTCTAATCGAAATAATTCAAGAATACAAAAAGGATAGCAAATAATGCCAAGTTTAGACGATTTAAAGAAGAGAATAAAGAGTGTTAAATCAACACAAAAAATAACAAAAGCGATGAAAATGGTAGCTGCCGCTAAATTGAGAAAAGCACAAGAGAATGCTGAAAAAGGAAGACCATATAGCCAAAAAATGCAAAATATAATTCTTAATTTAACAAAATCTGTTAACGATTCACAGAATGCTCCTAAACTTTTGGTAGGAACTGGAAAAGATGAAACTTATCTTTGTTTAGTATTAACAGCTGATAGAGGTTTATGCGGAGGTTTTAACTCAAATATTTGTAAATTAGCTAAAACAAATTTCAAAAAGATTTTAGGTCAGGGAAAAAAACTTAAAATTGTAACTGTGGGAGCAAAAGGATTAGATCAAATTAGAAGAGAATATGGAGAGTTTATAATCAAAAAATTTAGCTTTAAGGATAAAAAACAAATTACTTTTAATGAAGCTCAAATTATAGGAAGTGAAATTATAGATTTATTTAAAAAAGACGAATTTGACAAGTGTATTTTATTTTATAATAATTTTAAAAACATAATTACACAAATACCGCAAGCCCAACAAATTATACCTGTTGAGCAAAATTTAACTAATAAAAGCAATGAAGATTCTTTATCATATGAGTTTGAGCCTGAAGAAGATGAAATTTTAGAAGAACTATTGCCGAAAAACATATCTACACAAATTTTCAAAGCATTTCTAGAAAATGCCGCAAGCGAACAGGGTTCTAGAATGACTGCAATGGACAATGCAACAAGAAACGCAGGTGAATTAGTTGATAAACTTACAATCAATTATAATAGAAGTAGACAAGCGTCAATCACTAAGGAACTAATAGAAATAATATCTGGAGCTGAAAGTTTATAATTATGGAAAACACTGGTAAAATAACTCAAATAATTGGAGCAGTAGTAGATGTAAATTTCAAAGGCAATTTACCAGAAATTTATACTGCGCTCGAAGCTAATAACTCTGGCAATAAATTAATTTTAGAAGTTGCTCAGCATCTTGGAGAAAACGATGTTAGAACTATAGCAATGGATGCGACAGAAGGTTTAAAAAGAGGAGATAATGTTGTTAACACTGGTTCACCGATAAGTGTGCCAGTAGGACCAGAAACTCTAGGTAGAATAATAAACGTAGTTGGAGATTCAATTGATGAAAAAGGAGAGGTAAAGACCAAAGAAAAATGGCCAATACACAGACCAGCCCCAAAATTTACTGATCAAGCTACAGAAACAGAGCAATTAGTTACTGGAATAAAAGTTATTGATTTGTTGGCGCCATACGCTAAAGGAGGAAAAATCGGATTATTTGGTGGAGCTGGAGTAGGTAAAACAGTTACAATAATGGAGCTAATTAATAATATAGCTAAAGCTCACGGAGGTTTTTCAGTTTTTGCAGGTGTAGGTGAAAGAACGAGAGAAGGTAACGATCTTTACCATGAAATGATTGAGTCTGGGGTAATTAAAACTGAGGGCAAAGGATCAAAGGCTGCATTAGTATACGGTCAGATGAATGAACCTCCAGGTGCAAGAGCTCGTGTTGCTCTAACCGGATTAACAGTTGCTGAATATTTTAGAGATAAAGAAGGACAAGACGTTCTCTTTTTCGTTGATAATATTTTTAGATTTACCCAAGCTGGGTCCGAAGTCTCAGCGTTACTTGGTAGAATTCCGTCTGCAGTGGGATATCAACCTACATTAGCGACTGACATGGGGAATCTTCAAGAAAGAATAACATCAACTGACAAAGGTTCGATAACTTCTGTACAAGCTATCTATGTTCCCGCAGATGATCTTACTGATCCTGCACCGGCTACATCATTTTCGCATTTAGATGCCACAACAGTTTTATCACGTCAAATTGCTGAAATAGGTATATACCCAGCAGTCGATCCATTAGACTCAACTTCCCGTATTTTAGATCCAAGAATAGTTGGAGAGGAACATTATAGAGTTGCAAGGGATGTTCAAAGAATTTTACAGGCCTATAAATCATTACAAGACATCATTGCTATTTTGGGTATGGATGAACTTTCTGAAGAAGACAAATTAACTGTAGCCAGAGCAAGAAAAATACAAAGATTTTTATCTCAACCATTTTTTGTTGCAGAGGTATTTACAGGCTCACCTGGCAAATTAGTTGATCTTGACTCAACTATTAAAGGATTTGATGCGATCTGCAAAGGAGAGTACGACAACTTACCAGAAGCTGCTTTTTATATGGTTGGAGGTATAGAGGAAGTTGTAGAAAAAGCTGAGAAGTTGTCCAAAGAGGGTAAATAGCATGTCTGAAATTTTTAATGTAGAAATTATTACTCCAGATAAGTTATTATTGAAGTCTGACACGACGGAAGTAGTTATACCCTCTTTTGAAGGCGAGATGGGCATTCTAAAAGATCATATTCCTTTGATAACTTTTTTAAGACCAGGCATTATCAATATTAAAGACAGTAATGATGAAAAGAAATATTACATAGAAGAAGGCGTTGTTGAATTTGCTAATAATAATCTTTTAATTTTGACTTCAAATTCAAAAGCTTTAAAGGATCTTAATGATGATTTTATTAATAATGCAATCCAAGATGCAGAAAAAAAAATTAGACGATGCAGAAATCGATGATAAAGAAAAATATTTACTTGATTATAAAATCAATACGTTGCGAGAAATTAGAAATTAAGTTTTTTTAATTCTTTTAATAATTTTAAATAAACATCTTTTTTAAAATCAACAATTACATTTGGTAACTCATTCATATCTATCCATTTCCATTCAATGAATTCTGGGTGTTTAGTCTTTAAATCTATTTCAGAGTCTTTTCCAGTAAATTTCACAATAAACCATTTTTGTTTTTGTCCTCTATATTTTCCTTTCCAAATTATCCCTAGAAGACTCTTAGGTAATTCATATTCAAACCATTGATCTAATTCTTTTAAAACTTTTATACTGGTGATACCGGTTTCTTCGTGAAGCTCTCTCTTCATTGCCATAAGATAACCCTCGTCTTTGTTGACACCTCCCTGTGGCATTTGCCATTTGTCTACTGGATTATCTTTTCTTTTACCAACAAATACTTTGTTTTTTTCGTTAAAAACTATTGCTCCTACACCAATTCTTAGGGGAAGTTTATTAATATTCATTTTTATGAATTAAATAATTTCACTGCATAATTTAGTTGATTGTCGTTCTTTGAATTCATCTCAAAATTATCACCAACTTCTTCTACTACAATATCCGGAGTTACTCCAACTTCAGAAATAGAACTTCCTGATGGAAGATAATATTTTGAAATTGTAAGTCTCATCCCACCTCCATTTCTTAAAGGTATAATTGATTGAACTGAACCCTTTCCATAAGAATTTTCTCCTAAAATAATTGCTCTTTTATGATCTTTAAGAGCACCAGCAAATATCTCTGATGCTGATGCCGAGCCATTATTAATTAATACTATGATAGGTTTACCTTTGATTTCATCACCCCTTTTTGCAAAGAATTTTCTTGTTTCGGATCTTTTACGTCCTTTAGTAGCAACTATTTCTCCATCATCTAAAAAAAAATCAGTAATATTTATGGCCTGTGTAAGCAGTCCACCAGGATTATTTCTTAAATCTATTATGTAGCCTTCTATTTTTGCATCCTTTTTGAATTTGGATATAACTTCTAAAAATTGTTTATCACTATTTTCATTGAATGATCGAAGCCTGATATAACCAAGATTTTTATCTTTACCTAAGATATTCGAGTTAACCGATTTTATCTCTATTACTTTTCTTTGAATTTTAAAATTTAAAGATTTTTTTACATTTTTTCTTCTTACAGTTAATTCGATAGAGGTTCCAACTGGACCTCTCATTAATTTTACAGCTTCCATCAGAGACTTTCCTTGCACTTGTTCTTTACCAATTTTAACAATGTAATCTCCAGCTTTTATACCTGCTTTAGCTGCTGGCGTATCGTCTATAGGAGCTATAACTTTAACCACTCCAGCTTCCATTCCTATTTCTATACCAAGACCTCCAAATTCTCCTCGAGTATCTGTTTGCATTTCCTTAAATAATTCCGGACTCATATAAGCCGAATAAGGATCTAATGATTGAAGCACACCGTTTATTGCAGAATCCATAACTTCAGATTGATCTACATCGTCAACGTAATCTTTTTTAATTTTTTCCAGTACTTCTCCAAATAAATCTATTTTTTCATATAATTCGTTTTGTGAATACAGAGAAGTAAAATTAAAATTTATGATCAATAATATTAAAATTAAATATTTTTTCATATTATCGCTTTTTCTTTTGGTATTTCTTGTGACCACATTTTTTCGAGATCATAAAATTCCCTCTTTTCAGGATGAAATATGTGGACAATGATATCATTAGTATCAACTAATTTCCAATCACTAGAATCTTTGCCTTCAATACGGCAATCATTTAAACCAAATTTTTTAAGTTCATTTACAAGAATTTCAGAAAGAGCTTGAAGATGCCTGGAGGAAGTCCCCGAAGCTATAATCATGTAATCAGCAATATATGACTTATTTTTAAGATCAATGGATATAATATTAGTTGCTTTATTGTTATCTAAGATTTTTTCAATACTATTTTTTAGATTACTGATATTCATTTATTTTTTAAATTACGTGTCTTAATTTCAGATGATGAAATATTGATTTTTTGGTTTTTTATAAAAATTATATCTTTTTTGTTAAGGTATTTCACAACAATAGATGTTTTACCCTTTTTATCATATCCTTTTCTAGAAAAAACAACTAATTTTACCATTTTTGCTATTTTTTTCCAACTTTTCCACTTGTGAAAGTTAATTAGATTATCTGAGCCTATAATTAAGTGTAAATTTTTTTTGTTTTTATATCTTTTGAAATAATTAAGAACACTTATAGTTCTTGAAGACTTTATTTTATCATCCAAATAAATGACCTCAATATTTTTACTTTTCTTAATTAATTTTTTACATCTTAATAATCTTTCTTTCAAAGAATAAAATGATTTTTTTTTAAAAGGATTTTTTTTTGTTAAGATCCAATATACTTTTTTAATTCTAAGTTTTTTAAGACTTATTTTAGAAATTATCAAATGTCCTTTATGAGGTGGGTCGAAACTACCTCCTAAAATTCCCAATCCATTTTTTTTTGTATACAGCATCAATTATTTTCTGATAATTCCATTTCCAGAAACGATATACTTATAAGATGTTAATTGACTGATTCCTACGGGACCTCTAGGCGGAAGCTTATTCGTTGAGATACCGATTTCACCTCCAAATCCAAATTCACCACCATCAGCAAATTGAGTTGAAACATTGTGCATCGCAATAGAACTGTTTACGCCATTAAGAAATATTTTTGCATTTTTTGAATTATTTGTGATTATACTATCGGTATGCATAGTGCCGTAACGTATAATATGTTTAACTGCATCTTTTACGTTTTTTACAGTTTTGACAGATATAACTGCGTCTAAGTATTCTGTTTTCCAATCTTTTTCTTTCGCAAGTTTTAAATTGTTATTAAATAATTTATTAATTTTACTATCTACTCTTACCTCACAACCAGATTTTAGTAATGATAATATTATTTTTTTTGCATGCGATTTTAAAGCTTTTTCCTCTATTAAAAGAGTTTCAACAGCACCGCAAATACTTGTTCTTCTCATTTTTGCATTAATTATTAATTTTTTTGCAATTTCTAAATTAGAACTTTTATCTACATATATATGACAAATACCTTCAAGATGACCAATAACATGAATATTAGAAAATTTTTGTACTTTTTCAACCAAACCTTTTCCACCACGAGGTACTATAACATCTATATACTTATTCATCTTTGAAAGTAGTTTATCAACTATTGTTCTATTTTTACTTTCTATAAATTGAACACAATCTTTATCAAGATTATTTTTTTGTAATGCATCTCTAAATAAATTTGCTAAAATTTTATTGGAATTGAAAGCTTCTGAACCTCCACGTAAAATTGAACAATTACTGGACTTTAAACATAAGGCTGCAACATCCGCAGTTACATTAGGTCTACTTTCATAAATCACACCAATTACTCCGATTGGTGTCGATACTTTCTTAATAGTTAGTTTATTAGGTCTTTTCCATTTTTCTAAAATTCTTCCCACTGGATTTTTAAATCTAGATATCTCACTAATAGAGTTTCTAATCCCTTCAATACGTTTTCCATTTAAAATAAGCCTGTCTACTAAACGTTCTCTTTTAACATTTTTTACATCTTTTAAATTTTCTCTAATAATCTTTTTTTTATTTTTTAATAATGAGCTGTTATAGTCATCTAGGACTCTCTTGATTTTTTCGTGCTTTACTTCTTTTAAAGTTTCAAAAGCTTTTCTAGCCTTTTTTCCAATTTTCTCTAAATTTTGCATTTACAATTTTACCATATCATCTTTATGAACTATTTCAGATTTACTGAAATAACCTAATATTTTTTCTATCTCTTTACTTTGTTTACCTTTAATTTTGTCGATTTCTAAAGAACTAAAGGATGCTAAACCTCTAGCTAGATGATTATTTTGACTATCGACTATTAAAACATTAGCACCTTTATCAAAAGGCCCTTTAATTTTGGTAATACCAGCGGCGAGTAAACTTTTTCCATTTATAAGTGCGTTAGCTGCACCATGATCTATATAAATAACTCCAGTTGAATTTAAAGAACTAATGATCCATTTTTTTCTTGCATCTAAACTTGAAATTTTTGGAATAAAGTGTGTATATTTTTTTGTACTTAACATTTGTTTTATTGGATTATTTTTTTTTCCATTTGCAATAAACATACTACATCCTGAATTCATACAAATTTTAGCGGCATCTAGCTTTGTTGAGATCCCTCCTGAACCGTAAGTATTTTTACTTTCATTATCTAGATTGTAAATTTTACCATCTATTTTATAAACCGTTTTAATTATTTTTTTTGATTTATCATAAAGTCCATCTACATCAGAAAGAATTATCAATGTGTCCGCTCCAATTATTTGAGCCACTCTTGCTGCTAATCGATCGTTGTCTCCATATTTAATTTCTGTTGTAGCAGTTGTATCATTTTCATTTACTATAGGAATTGCTTTTAATTTAAATAAATTTTCGAAAGTTCTTCTTATATTCAGAGCTCTTTTCCTCTGCTCTGTATCATCAGGGCTAATCAAAATTTGACCAGTTTTTACTTTATATTTATCAAAGATTTTTTGAAATTCTCCTGACAGATGGATTTGGCCAATTGCTGCAACTGCTTGGCTCATTTCTAATTTTATTTTTTTTTTCTTAATCTTAAGATATGTTTGTCCTAAAGCTATTGCACCTGAAGAAACTATTACAACATTTTTTTCTTTTGTATATTTTTTTATATCTTTGATTAATGATATCACCCATTTTTTTTTAAATTTGCCTTTTTTATCAACCACTGTTGACGAGCCTAATTTGAGGACAATTTTTTTTGAATTATCAATTAACATATTCAATTAAATATTTTTTAATTTTTTGAACATCTTTGTTTGAAAATAACGAAATTACCTCATATTTCAATTTAACTTTTTTTTTAAAGTCAGATAACTTGTTTTCAACCTCTTCATCACTAACTAGATCGGACTTATTGAAAAAAATAATCTCTTTTTTTGTGCTTAGCTTATTATCATATGACACTAGCTCTTTTTTGATTTTTTTATATGTGTTACCTAAATCGCTTTCTGTTATGTCAATTAAATGCAATAAAACTTTGCATCTTTCAATATGTCTTAAAAATTTGTCACCGAGTCCAACACCTTTGTGAGCTCCTTCAACAAGTCCAGGTATGTCTGCCAAAGTCACTTCTTTGCCACTATAATAAGCAACACCTAAATTTGGATTTATTGTAGTAAAAGGATAATTTGCTATTTTTGGTTTTGCTCTAGTTAAAGCAGCTAATAAACTTGACTTTCCTGCATTTGGTTTTCCAATTATTCCCACATCAGCTATTACTTTTAATTGAAACCATATCCAAAACTCTTCTCCTGGTTTACCACTTGTTTTTCTTTTTGGAGCTCTGTTAGTTGAACTTTTAAATCTAACATTACCTAATCCACCTTTTCCTCCTGAAGCAACAAGATATTTTTCTTTATTTTTTGTAAAATCGTATATTAAAGTATTATTATCATCTTCATATATTTGTGTTCCTACCGGTACTTTTAATATTAAATCTTCTCCATTAGCCCCTGTTTTATTTCTTTTACTTCCTGGTTTACCGTGTTTAGCTTTGAAGTGTTGCGCATATCTATAATCTATTAAAGTATTAAGGTTTCGGTCTGATTGAACTATAATTGAACCTCCGTCTCCACCATCACCTCCATCCGGTCCACCATATTCAATAAATTTTTCTCTACGAAAACTCGCTGAACCAGATCCACCGTTTCCAGCTTTGATATATATTTTTGCTTGATCTAAAAATTTCATCTTAGGTATAATATAAATAACTTAGATTATTTATATAAATTAATTGGGGATTACAGAAACAAAAGTTCTGTTTAATTTTGATTTTTTAAATTTAACCTTACCTTTAATCAAAGAAAAAATTGAATGATCTTTACCAATTCCTACATTATCGCCAGGATGTATTCTAGTTCCTCTTTGTCTTACAATAATGTTACCAGGTATAACCAACTGATCGCCATATTTTTTTACCCCAAGACGTCTACCTTTACTATCTCGGCCGTTTTTTGAAGATCCACCTGCTTTTTTTGTTGCCATTTAATGTCCTATTTTTTTGCTTCTTTCTTTAAAATTTTTTTTTCTTCTTTTTTAATAGTTTTCTTTTTATCAACTATTTTTGCTTCATCAATTATTTTTCCATTTTTTGCTAAAATCTTTGTAATTTGAATTTTTGAATGACGTTGTCTATGACCATTCTTTTTTCTTGAATGTTTTCTTCTTCTTTTATGAAAAATTAATACAGTTCTATCTTTAACA
>MDSZ01237522.1_pt1 | contig 36061 bp, 32 predicted proteins | sample 811201 | NCBI WGS metagenome assembly MDSZ01 (sample SAMN05326647, study PRJNA326480) | marine metagenome | isolation source: seawater | place: Indian Ocean: North | collected 2010
CACCACGTTGATAGGCTGGATGTGGAAGTGCGGTAACGCATGTAGCTGACCAGTACTAATAGCTCAATTGGCTTGATTTATGCACTGAAAAAAATTTTAGTTTTTATTGATAAATTAATCAAATATTTCAACTATAAAAAATATATAGACCCTTTACTTAGTATTTTGCTAATTTTAATTTTAATAAACTTCAGTATTTAGCTAAGTTTAAAAATTGGAAGCAATGAGTATTTTTTATTTACAAGAAAACCTTCTATTAATATGTATTTTATAATGAAAAAAAAAATAGTTGAATTTATTAATATTTTCTTATCTTTTTTTAAAGCAAAAATTGTTAGCACCAAACAGGTGCAAAATGAAAATTTTGAAGATTTGTTTGTAAAGGATATTCCAGAAAATAAAATTATAAGCACTAAAAGTTTAAGTGCGCTCTCAAATAATATTCGAGGAATGATATCTAACAGAGCTGGTGAAGAGTTATTTTCATTAGTTTATATGCAAAATTTAACAGGTGATGTTTTGGAAATAGGTTCTTTCCAAGGCAAATCTACTTACTTTTTAGGATCTGCGGTTAAATTTAGTGGAAATGGGAAAATGTTTGCAGTGGATCACTTTAAAGGAAATTTAGGAAAAAAAAAATTTTATGTTGTAGGTAAAAATGATCTCTCGGATTTGGAAGAGGGATTTATTAATAATATAAAAAAAACGTATTTACATAAAACTGTAACACTAATTAATAAACCAAGTTATGAAGCTGTCAATCATATTAAAGATAATTCAATAAGATTTTTATTTATTGATGCAGGTCACTCAGCCAACGAAGTCTCCACAGACCTCGAGTTGTTTAAAAGAAAATTAAAGAAAAAAGCCATAATAGCTTTCGATGATTATGCACCAACTTTCCCAGGTGTAGTAGAGGTGGCAAATAATTTTATAAAAAATGAAAATATAAATAAGAAATATTTGATGGGTAGAACATTAATTTTAGAGTTAGAGGAATAATTAAATGGACATTGAGGCAAAATTATCTGTCTCTCGCCTAGATGTTATAATGAAAATTGAATATGCTTGGGCTTTTAGAAATAATATAGCTGAAGTTGATGGATGGTTTTATAACTTTTATAAGGAACATATTAGAGCAATAAACGATTTTTCTGAAAAAAATAACAAGAAGAAAAATTTTTCAAATTTTTTAGATACATTTCATTTTTTGATCAAAGAATTTGAAAATAATAACTGGGACAATTCAAAAGATAAAATTGAAATTTCTAGTGATGGATCTATTCGCAACGGAGCACATCGTTTTGCTTTAACAAATTTATATGATCAAAAATTCTGCAAAACTATTGAGACACAAAAAAAACCTATTGACTATAGCTTATCCTTTTTTTTAAGAAGAAATTTAAATAAAGAATATGTTTTATATGCTCTTGAACAATATATTAAATATTCAAAGGATTGTCATGTTGTTGTATTATTTCCTTCAGGTTATTACGATTATAATAAAGTCGAATTAGAAATAAAAAAAAAATTCACAACTATTTATACAAGAGATCTACCTCTTTCAGCTAATGGAGTGCATAATCTTGTTCTTCATATGTATCGCGATCATGAGTGGCTATCTTTAGAAAAAAATAATGGTTATTCTTTGACATTAAGTCACGCGCAGCAAAGATTTGTAAAAGGATTACCTGTAAAGATTGTATTTATAGTTAATGCAGAACTAGAGGAATTGCATAAGTTTAAAAAAAAAATTAGGAATGATTTAAATAGAGGAAATTTTCCTATTCATGTTCCTGATACTCGTCAAGAAGTTCTAGATTTGTCAGGTTTAGCTCTAAGAGATAATGGAATAAATTTTTTAAATAAAGCTAAACCAAAAATAATCAAAAAGTTCATTATTTAATGAGACAATTTCTTAGTTGGGTAAAGAAAAATAGTTATGATATTAATGATTTTTGTATTGTTGGAAGTGCCTACGTTAGTTTGGAAGGCCATAGAGAAGTAAGCGATCTTGATATTTTTGACTTAAAGTTTAGAAGTTGTCCAATAGAAAATATCAATATTATTAAAGAAAATTCAGATTGGATAAAATTTTACTCCATTGAAACTATATTTAGTCCAAAAAATAATTTTTTTTATAATGGCATCAGAGTATCGTCTAGGTCGTTGGTAATAGATTTTAAAAAGAAACGTGCGTTTGCTAAAGATATTCAAGACTTAAATTATTTGAGATCAAATGATGATAAATCAATATTTAAAAATAAAATAAATTATTTTTTTGGAATATTTTTAGAATCCAGTTTTTGGGTAATATTGAGAATAAGATCGGCAATACCAAAACCAATAAAAAAAATTATAAGAAGCATTTTAAAAAAATTTTATTGAAAATGATAAATAGTTATAAAAAAATAAAAATAGCTGTAATTGCTCGTTGTAAGAATGAAATCGATAATCTTGAGGAGTGGGTTAAAAATAAAAAATTTTGTGATTTATTTTTGATTACAGATAATGATTCTACTGATGGATCTTTTGAGTTTTTAAGTCGAACAAAAAATGTGATTGTTAAATCAGTAAAAGGGTTTGATGAAGGTAGAGATTTTCAAATTTTATTATCAATAGCAAGAGCAGAGAAAGTTGATTGGGTTTTCAAATTTGATTGTGATGAATTTGTCGAAAAAGATTTTGAAGATCATATAAATTATATAATTAATCAAACAGATTTTGACTGTATAAGACTAAGAAAAGTATCAAAACATTATACAAAGTCTAAAGATCAATGTATTTTGACTCGAGAGTATCATAATGGAGGAGTTTATGGTGTCCGTTTAACTCCAGAAATTGCAATAAGAGATAAAAAAATTCACGTAGGTTCTTTTTATTTTTACAAAAAGGCTGTAGTTCTTCCTACATTAGTATCTCATTTTTGGGTGAGATCTGAGTCTGACGCTAAGGAACGAGCAAGAATTTATTCAGAGGTAGACAAAAGCAAAGAATATAAAGTCAAAGACATAATATCAAATGACGGTCTAGTGAGTATTAAGGATGCGAAGTCTCAACGATTCAAAAATTTTAACCAATATGGTTCTCCATTTCTCTTATTCAAAGATGGAAAATATATGATCATAAAACCTAGATTTAATAAATTTATGATTAAAAACAATGGAAATAAAATCTTGTGGAACATATTAAATTTATTTGGTTTATCAAAAAATTATTTAAAATGGACTAATTAAAACAGATGCATCTGAACTACTATCGTTTCGAATATGAATTATTATATAACGATTTTGATCTAAAAAATAAATACTGGAGCGAGGAAAATATAAATAATCAAAATAACAAAATTTGTAATGCAATACTTTAAAAAATTATTCTTCCTACTCTCTAATCAAGAGCGAAAACGAGCTGCTATGCTAATGATCATGATATTTTTAATGGCTATTTTAGATGTAATTGGAGTTGCATCTATCATGCCATTTATGACAGTGCTCGTTAATCCAGATATTATTGATACTAATATTTTTTTATTTAATATTTTCCAATTCTCGAAATATTTTGGCATTGAAAATAAGCAAGATTTCCTTTTTTTTCTTGGAGTTCTTGTATTTATATTACTAATTACTTCTCTTTCATTTAAAGCGGTTACAACTTATGTGCAAGTCAGATTTGTTCAAATGTGTGAGTACAGCATAAGCAAACGTTTGATTGAAGGATATCTTCATCAGCCTTATAGCTGGTTTTTAAATCGTCATAGTGCCGATCTTGGGAAAACTATCTTATCAGAAGTAGCCCAAGTAGTTGGACGTGGAATAACACCATGCATAGAAGTGATTGCAAAAAGCATGATTGCAATTGCACTAATCATATTAATTATTATTGCCGATCCAAAACTTGCATTAATAGCTGGTTTTTCAATCGGTGGGTCTTATGGACTAATATTTTTATTAATTAGAAATTATCTTAATGAGCTTGGTGAAAAAAGATTAAAGAACAATCAATTGCGTTTTACTGCTGTGAATGAAGCTTTCAGCGCTACAAAGGAACTTAAGGTCTCAGGGTTAGAAAATTTCTTTATAAATCGATTTAAATTTCCAGCCTTGATATTTGCTAAAACTCAAGCTGCCTTATCTGTATTATCTCAGCTACCTCGTTTCCTTTTAGAAGCAGTAGCTTTTGGTGGTATTTTATTGATTATACTTTATATGATAGCTCAAAAAGGTAGCTTTAATAGCGCTCTACCAATTCTGAGTTTATATGTTTTTGCTGGATATCGTTTAATGCCAGCCTTGCAACAGATTTATACTGCGGTAACACATATTACATTTTCAGGACCTGCATTAAATACATTATATAAAGACATTAATAATTTAAAACCTTATATAATGAGTCATGACAAAAAAATTTTGTCGTTCAATAAAGCAATCAATCTAAAAAATATTCATTACAATTATCCTTATTCTTCTAGAACAGCACTAAAAAATATAAATATTGAAATTCCAATTAATTATACAGTAGGCTTAGTTGGTGCCACAGGAAGTGGCAAAACAACAACTGTAGATATAATTTTAGGATTGCTTGAAGCCCAACAAGGTTCCTTAGAGATCGATGGTCAAATAATAACAAAGGCGAATGCAAGATCATGGCAAAGTTTGATTGGATATGTTCCTCAACATATTTATTTGTCTGACGACACGATAGCATCAAACATTGCTTTTGGTGTAGATCCAAAAAGAATTGATCAAAAAACAATAGAAAAGGTATCTAAAATTGCAAATTTACACGAATTTATTAATGAAGAGTTGCCTAATGGCTATCAAACAACTATTGGCGAAAGAGGGGTTAGACTTTCAGGGGGGCAAAGACAGCGTATCGGTATTGCCAGGGCATTATATAATAATCCAAAAGTCTTAATTCTAGATGAAGCAACAAGTGCCTTAGACAACCAAACCGAAAAAGCGGTGATAGATGCATTTAAAAACCTTAAAAATAAAATTACTATTATCACAATTGCACATCGCTTAAACACAGTTAAGGATTGTGATATGATATTCAAATTAGAAAAAGGTAAAATTGTAAGTTTTGGAAAATATAAACAATTAATTGGAGATTAAATTAATATTTAGTGACTATAAATAATTATATTTTTTGAGTTTTTCAGACTCACATTTTAACAATTTAATTAATTTTAAATTATTATTATAAAAATGTTTTTTTATAATTTGATTTTGTTGGTCTGTAAATTTTGGAATTAAATATTTAAATGTTGCATCTATTTTTATAAGTCTTTTAAAATTGTTGTAAATATTAAGTTTAAAAAGTAATTTTTTTATAATTTCAGTAAATAAAGATTGTTTAATAAATGAATGCCATTTTCTTGAATTTTTTAAAACTTTATAATATGAACCGTCGAGTGAGCGTTCTTTTTTCCAAAAATGTGTTTTAACTAAACTATTTTTAATATCATCAAAGGGTTGTTGAAGCACTTCAGCTAATTGTTTAAAAAAATATTCTGAATTATATTTTAGATCCTCAAAAAAAAGAATATGAACATTTTTCTCACCAAAAAATTTTTGATAACTTTTGATCACATTATAAAATTTAAAATAATAATTATTTTCAATATCATTAATACAGTAATCAATAAATTTATGAGAAGTATTATATTTTGAATTTGCATATTTACCTCCTGAGTGAGCGTATAATGAGTAAATCATTTCTGTTTGATTCCTTATTAAAATCAATATTTGGATGTCATTTGACAATTTGGAAAACACATTTTTAACCAGTTCAGGGTTAAATAATTTTGGCGGGTTTTGATAGCTATTTAATAGAGCTTCCTCTGAACATATATTAAACCCATTCTTTAAATATTTTTTTAAAAATAAAAGTAATTCTTTCTCATTTTTCTCATCAGAGGATTTAATCCAGAGTTTTATTTTCTCTCTTAACTTATGAAGCCTATTATCAGTTTCTTTATTTGTAATGCCAAGATAATTTAAATTAAAATTTTCTTTATAAAATTGATAAAAGAATCCATTTTGCAAAGTTGTAGTTCCTGTCTTCGGAAAACCTAAATGTAATAATATTTTTGTATTTGAGTCCGGCACAGAGATTTGTTGTTAATTCGATTAATTGATATATTATTAAATAAAATTTTTAAACAACAAATTTAATTTCAAAAAAAGTTAAATGATTGAAATATTATTATATATACCTATACTACTTGAAAATGTTAAACTATATTAAAAAAAATATTGAATCTACAAAATTACATTTAAATCCTTTTCCTCACATAGTTATTAAAAATTTATTACCTAAATTGACACTTAATAAGCTAAACAAAACACTGCCTTCTTTTAATGAAGTTGGCTCTAAAGATGTCATTTTCCAGAGTTCGTCTAAAACCAAAAAAACAATTATGCCCGACTCTGAGATTTTTAAAAAAATGCTAAGCAAGAAAACATTTTATGAGGTCAACAGTACATTGCAAAAAATTAAACCCCTCATTTTAAAGAAATTTAAGTCTGAAATAGAAAAAAATGTGAGTCCTAATTTTGTTAAATCAAAAATAGAATATAATATGAATTTTGCCTTAATGAAAAAGGGTTATCTAAAAAGTGCCCATCTAGATAGAAGAGATCATCTTATATCTGGTATTTATTATCCTAAATCTGAAAAAAATAAAGGTGGCAATCTACTAATGTGTGGAGTAAAAAAAAAAGGCAGAACATTTGATGTATTTCCATCAAAAAAAAATCTTAAAATATCTAAAAATTATAAAATAAATGAAAATTTTTGTGTTTTTTTTTTAAACGTGCCATGGGCTTACCATGCTGTAAGCAAATATAATGGAAAATCAGATCGAAAATATTTCTATATTGATTATGATTTTAAATTAAAAAAATCAAGCTCTTCATCTATTAATAGAAAAAAGGGTTTGAATCAAAATTCTTTTTGGAATACATCTGTTATTGTAAAATCAGAAAATAGAAAAAAAATATTCTTTGAAGAATAATTTAAAGAAAATTGAAAAATTTAAAAAAAATTCTAAGAGATTTAAAAAATTTGGGGGCTGTTGCAATAAAACAATCTCTTGAAGACGAAGGTGCAAGTTTCCAAGAAGTTTCTTTTTCAAAAAAAATATCCAAAAGCATAGGATTAAAATTAAATGTAAAGGTTGGAGGTTGTGAAGCTAAAAATGATGTTCATTTTTGTCATGCAATAAATGTAGACGGTATAGTAGCACCAATGGTGGAAAGTGAATATGCGTTGACTAAATTTATCCAAACAATTCCCGCATCATCAAAAACAGATCTTTATATTAATCTTGAGACTAAAAATGCATTTAAAAATTTAAATCAAATCATAAATTCAAAATCATTCAATAAATTGAAAGGTGTAGTAATTGGTAGATCAGATTTAGTTAGTTCTTATAATTTAAAAAAAACAAGAGTAGACTCTAGAATGATATTTAAGCTACTTATTTCAAATTTAAAAAAAATTAAAAAAAAAATAAGTTGATAAAAATGGGTGGTTCTGTGACACAAAAATCAGGTAAATTTATATCAGAATTATTTTATAGAAAATTAATTGATAGAATAGAAACAAGAAATATCGAAATTAAATTGAATAACTCAACTTTGGAAAAATTAAATATTATAATTCCTTTAATATTTAAATATGAGATAGAATGGCTCAAATTTAAAAATAAAAAATTTAAACTCGATAATTTATCAAAGAAAATTAATTCTAAAAGAATAGTTGAAATGAATTCAAGGCTAATTAAAAAATAAAATAAAAAAAATTTCATATTTTATGCATAAAATCGTCGCTGTTGTACCTGTGAGAAAGGGCTCACAAAGGGTAAAAAATAAAAACTTCAGACCTTTTGGTGGAAAAAATCTGTTAATACATAAAATTGAAGTACTTAAGAAATTAAACTTTTTAGATGAAATTATCATTAATACCGATTCAGACAAAGCAATATCAATTGCTAAAAAATATGATGTAAAATATTTTAGAAGAGAGGATTATTACGCGAGTTCGCAATGTATAAACAGTGATTTTTGGGAAAATGTAGCCAAAAATACAAATAGTGAGTATATAATGTTTACAAATTGTACCTCTCCATTGATAAAACCTAGCACTTATAAAGATTTTTTTTCAATTTTTAAAAAAAACATTTTAAGTAAAAAATATGACAGCATTAACACAGTAACTCAAATTAAAGAATTTTTGTTTCAGAATAATAAACCTATAAATTTTAAAATAAAGCAAACACCAAATTCTCAAGATTTACCTGATATAGTAAAATTAAATTTTGCAATAAATATTTTAAAAACAGAAACTATGTTTTCAAGAAAATCTTTAATTGGAAATAGGCCATATTTATACAAATTAGATGAATTTGAGAGCCTAGATATAAATACAGAGTATGAATTTAAATTCGCAAATTTTCTATTTAGAAGTAAATAATGTCTAAAATTTTAATAACTGGCGGCGCTGGATTTATTGGAGCTCATTTAGCTCACAATTTAAAAAAGAATAACAAAATTATGATAGTAGATAATTTAGAAAATAAAGGTGGAATACCTTATATTGATAAATCAAATATTTTTATAAAAGGGAGCATTTTAGATAAAAAAATTCTTAAGAAAATTAAAAAATGGAAACCAAAAATAATATTTCATCTAGCTGCACAATCTGGAGGAGAAGGTGCTTATGATGATCCAAAAAAAGATTTTGTTTGCAATGGATTCGGTACATACCTGATTGCAAATCTTGCAAAAGAAATAAAATGTAAATATTTTATTTATTCAAGTAGTGTTGCAGTTTATGGCAATACAAAAACAAATCTTACAGAAAATTCTAAAATATACCCAGATTCAATATATGGTGTTTCAAAATATGCTGGTGAGATGTTTGTTCATCAATTATTAAAAAAAACAAACGTAAAAGTAAGAATATTTAGAATATTTAATACTTATGGACCTGGTGAAAATTTACAAAATTTAAAAAAAGGTATGGTAAGTATTTATTCTTCATTTATTTGGAGAAAAAAACCTATAATTGTTAAAGGTTCTTTACAGAGATTTAGAAATTTTACTTATATTGGTGACTGTGTCAAAATACTAACTAAAAGTATTAAAAATAATTCATTAAAAAAATTTGAGATAATAAATCTCTCTCGAGGGAAGAAAATTACGGTCAAAAATTTAATTAATACAATCTTAAAAGTTAATAACTTAAAAAAGTGGAAAATTATCAGAAAAAAAGGTACTCAAGGTGATTCTTTTGGCACAAGCACTTTAAATAAAAAGTTATTATCAAAGTATAAAAATTTTAAATTTGTAAGTTTAGAAGATGGTTTAAAAAATTATTTTAATTGGATATATATTGTAAATAAAAAAAGTTTTTCTCAATCTCATCCTTATAAAATGAATAAAAATTTTAAATTGTAAATTTTATTTTAAGAATGATTTCATATATGAAAAAAAATAATATTGAAAATTACAGTTATACATATAAGTATATCAAAATTTTTAATTGGATTTAAAATGAATAAACTTATTAAACAAAAACTAACTAAGCTCTTTAAGTATTTTGGTTTTTCTTTTCATCTTGAACGTAAAGATTATATGCTAAACAACTATATTGTTGAGCTTAGTGATGATGAAATTGAAATTATAAGGTATGTTTATAACAAAAGATTAACAATGGGAACAATTCCAAGATTAATTAATACAATTAAGTCTTGTAATTATGTGGTTAAGAATCAAATTCCAGGAGATTTTATAGAGTGTGGAGTTTGGAGAGGAGGCCATGGAATATTAGCACAAAAGACATTCAAATATTTAGGCTCAGATAAAAAAGTAATAATGTATGATACTTTTGAGGGAATGACTGAACCAACAGATTATGATTTTGCTACAGGGTCTAGAGAGTCAGCTAAAAAAAAGTTTTTTCAAAACCAAAAAGAAACACATAACGAATGGTGTTATGCATCTTTAGAAGATGTAAAAACAAATTGCTTAAATGCCAATCTTACTTTAGATAAATTTTCTTTTGTAAAAGGAGATATTTGTCAAACATTAAAATCAAATAAAAATATTCCAGATACAATTTCTGTTCTTCGTTTAGATACTGATTTTTATGACTCAACAAAAGCTGAATTAGAGGTTCTTTACCCTAAATTAAGTGATAGAGGAGTTCTAATTATAGATGATTATGGAAGATGGCAAGGTTCCCGTAAAGCTGTTGAAGAATTTTTCGTATCAAAAAAAAATAAACCATTGTTTAATATTATTGATAAAAGCTGTCGATCTTCAATTAAATGGGGATAGAAGCCTATCCTCTTTGAAAAATAATCTTTAAATCTATTAACTCAATTATTTGGTTGTACTATTTTAAAAATCTAAAATATAAATTATTTTCTAAATTATGCATTTTAACTATAATAAATTTTTAGGTTTTAGTTTCAGTTCCTTACTAACATATTATTTTCAAACAAAATTTGAAATTTTAAAATATTATTTAAAATTTATATTACCAAATAGAAAAATCTTAAAAGAAACAATAAAAATTAAAAACTCAAAAAAAGGAAAAAAAGTTTTTATATTTGGAAGTGGCCCCTCAATGAATTTGATAGACCCAGAGAAAATTTCAAATTTGGTAAAACAAGAAGGTTATGAGGTTATTGCTCTAAACAGCTTTTTATATAGTGAATTTGCTAATTATATTAAACCAAACTATATGGTTTTTTCAGATCCTCTAGATTTTATAGAGGTTCCGGATACACATCCAAGATTTAAAAGATCTATTGATGGAAAAATTGATAAAAGAAAAGCTATTAATAATAATATACCATTATTTATTCCTATAAATTTTTATAAACATTCCAAAAAAGATCATGGCAAAGTTTATTACTTTAATGATTCTTGTGATTATTTTTCTCAAAAAATTGATTTATTAAAACCAAGACCATTTAAAACTTTTACTGGTCTAAAAGCCATCGCATGTGGCGTCTATATGGGCTATGATGAAATATATATTTGCGGTTTCGATTATGATTCTTTTAAAAAAACAGTTGTAGATATAAATAATGAAATAATTCATGAATTTGGTCATTATTATGAGTCTGAAAATCGCCCAAACCATTTTGTCCATGTAAAACGTTCATTTGGAAGTCACTTATATGATTGTGCACTTGTATTTATACAACATGATAAATTTAAAAAATACAATATTACAAATTTAAATAAACTAAGTTTCATCGATAGTTTTAAAAAAAAACATAATTTAGATGTATATTTAAAAAAAGATTAATAAATTCAACATTAGATTATTAGAACTTTAAACGAAAAAAAATTAAATAAATGAATCTTTTTTTTATAGTTGGTAGCGGTAGATGCGGAACTCAAATGCTAAGAAATATGTTGCTCCATAATAAAAATATAGCAATTTTACCAGAAACACATTTCATAATACCATTATATGATAAATATAAACTCGATATTATAAATTGTGATGATTTTTTAAAAGTTATAGATAACGTTTATTCCTCAGAAGGTGATAAGTGGATTAAAGTAATACTTAATGGTTCAAAAAAAAAATATGTGGATTATAAACAACAATACAGAAACTATGTTAAGTTACATAATATTAATGGTTCAATTAAGGATTATATCGAAGGGTTTTATAGTTTTCTATTCGGAAAAAAATTTTTAATTGGTGATAAAACTCCACATTATGGAGCTAATTTAGAAATAATATTAAAAATCTGGCCAGATTCAAAAATCATATATCTTAAAAGAGATGGAGTAAATACCGCTTTATCAATGATGAAACATCCTGCGTTTGTGAGAGACATTAATGGAAATGTTAGGTTTAGTGATATTGGAAGAGTAAAATATCAGAATTTAGAAAAAAATTTTTCGAAAAAATCCCCATCAATAGAGAAAGCAATAAAGTTTTGGAGAGAATGTATTGATCAGATTGATGATAGTATCACAAAGATGAAAAAAAAAAAAGATTTTGAATTATTAAATATTAAGTATGAAGATCTTGTCTATAATTCAAACAATACTTTAAAACTCATATATGATTTTTTAGGATTAGAAGCTAACAAATTAGCTTTTTATAAGGGACTGTGTGAAATTAAACCCTTTACCTCTTTCAAAAAGATATTAAAAATAAGCAAAGTCCAATATCATCATTTATATAAAATTTGTGATATACAAATGAAAAAACATGGCTATCCTTATTTGGTACAAAAAAATCAAAATCATTTGATTGAATCACTTAGATTTATTGGTCATTATTTTTTTAATTTAGTAAATTTATTTAAATTTTTTTTTAGGTAAAAGTTTTGACAAATCAACCTTTAGTTAGCGTCATCATCACTACTTACAATAGAGTGGATAAAATTAGCAATTGTATAGATAGTGTGCTCAGCCAAAATTATAAAAATTTAGAGGTGATAGTTGTAGACGATTGTTCATATGATAATACACAAGAATATTTTAAAAAAAATTATCAGAATGATTTAAAGTATATACGTCATGATTTTAACCAAGGAGTGCAAAATGCATCAAACACAGGATATAGATACTGCAATGGCAAATATGTGGCCTTTATAGGTGATGATGATAGATGGAGTGATAAAAATAAAATAGTTGAGCAAGTAAAAATTTTTGAAAATGATTTAAATAAAAAATATGGTGTGGTAACGACAGATATAAAGGTTATTACAAAAGAAAAAAAATATAAAAAAAATATAAAAAAACCAAAAAATTTAGTTAAACACATACTTCGTACGAATGGAATAATTTATGGCTCGGCAGCATTAATAAGAAACGATGTATTTAAGCAAGCAGGTATGTTTGCTAAAGATTTGCCAAGAGGTACAGATAGTGACGTATTTAGAAGAATAATACTACTAGGTTATGATGTTTATTTTATTAGCAAAGATATGGTTGACTACAATTTTGATGAAATAGATCAGATGACCTCATTTGATGAGAAAGGAGTCAGTAGAGCAATCATTTCTCATCAACACAAACTTCAGAAGTATGGTGAAATTTTAAAATTATATTCAAGTATTCGCTCATCTATCTTATCACAACTAGGCCACATGTACATGCTCCGTTTCAATATGAATAAAAATAATAATGCAAAATATTTGGCTAAAAAATTTTTAATTAGAAGTTTACTAGCTAATCCTTTTAATTTAAGAAGTTTATATCTTTTAATCAAACTATATTTTGGAATTAAATAAATGTTAAAAGTTGCATTAGTTGGATGTGGAAGAATTGCAAAAAGACATAGTGAATTACTAGGTAATGACAAAATTAAAAATGCTTCTTTAGTCTCTGTTTGTGACACAGATAAAAATAAAGCAGAAAAAATAAGTAAACAATTTAATGTGCCATATTACCTTGACATGGATGAGATGATGAAAAAAGAGCAAGTCGATGCAGTTGTAGTATTAACTGAAAGTGGTAATCACGCTAAACATGTGGTTAATTTATCAAAATATGGCAAACATATAATTGTAGAGAAACCCATGGCACTAACTCTGAATGATGCTGATCAAATGATTAATTCTTGTGATAAAAACAATTGTAAACTTTTTATTGTTAAACAGAATCGTTTTAACCTTCCTGTAATTAAATTAAAAGAGGCTTTAATTTCAGGAAGATTTGGAAAATTAGTTCTTGGCACTGTACGCGTGCGTTGGGCAAGGCCACAATCGTATTATGATCAAGATGCATGGCGAGGGACATGGGCTTTAGATGGTGGTGTTCTTACAAATCAAGCAAGCCACCACATTGATATGCTTGAGTGGATGATGGGGGATGTAGAGTCTGTTTTTGCAAAAACCAACACAAGTTTAGTTAATATTGAAGCGGAGGATACTGCCGTTGTCACACTAAAATTTAAAAATGGTGCTTTAGGGATAATAGAGGCAACTACAGCTACACGACCTAATGATCTTGAGGGCTCCATTTCAATACTGGGGGAAAGGGGCAGTGTAGTAATTTCAGGTTTTGCAGTGAATAAAATGGAAACTTGGAATTTTGAAAAAAAAATGGATGGCGATGATGAAGTTTTAGAAAAATATTCAGTTAACCCTCCAAATGTGTATGGATTTGGTCATCAAGCTTATTATGAACACATAGTTGATTGTATTAAAAATAATAAAAAACATCTAATAGATGGAATTTCAGGCAGAAAAAGTTTAGAACTAATCACCGCAATTTATCACTCGCAAGAGACAGGAAAAGAAGTTTTTTTAAATTCAAAATCAATTAATTCAAAATTAGGTAAGACTAATGGATAAAAAAAAAGTTGTATTTTTTGGTACAAAAAAAATTGGATTAGAATGCTTAAAAATTCTTTATGGTAATCAGTCTAAACTTAACTACGAAATTATCGGTGTGCTAACTAATAAAAAAAGTGACAAAATAAAAGATTATTCTTTAAAACGCCATTTAAATGTTCTTAATTCACTTAGTAGTTACTTGATTTTAGATGAAGTTGATATTCTTATTTCAATTCAGTATCACAAAATCTTAAATTTGAAACATATAAAAAAAGCAAAAGAAATTTCTATTAATTTACATATGGCACCATTACCTGAATATAGAGGATGCAATCAATTTTCACTTGCAATTATAGAAGAAAAAGCTTTTTTTGGAACTACAATTCACAAGTTAGAGGAGGGGATAGATGATGGTGATATATTATTTGAAACGAGATTTAAAATACCACAAGATTGTTGGATTGAGGAACTTTATGAAATTACTTATAGTAAATCATTGGAACTATTTAAGAAATCATTGCCTGAAATTATATCTCTAAAATTTAAACCTATTTCTCAAATTGAACTAACAAAAGAACGAGGGTCTAGTATTCATTTTAGAAAAGAAATTGAAAAATTAAAAAAAATTGATTTATCGTTGAATAAAAATGAAATAGAGAAATACTTAAGAGCAACAATGATGAATGGTTTTGATCCCCCATATGCTGAAATTAATGGAAAAAAAATTTATTTTAAAAAAGAAGTAGTTAATGATTAAGTTTTTAGATTTAAAAAATCAATACATAAAAATCCAAAGAGAGGTAGATGATGTTATTAAAAATGTAATAAATGAGTCAGCATTTATTGGTGGAAAATATTTAAAGAAATTTGAGGAGGAGTTTGCAAATTACCAAGAAGCAAAACATTGCATTGGTATTGGAAATGGTACAGATGGTTTAGAAATTGTTTTAGAGTCACTGAATTTACCCCCAAAAAGTGAAATAATTGTGCCAGCAAATAGTTTTATAAGCACAGCTGAGGCTGTAACACGAGCAGGTCATAAAGTTGTATTTTGTGATTGTGATCAAAATAATTATACGATCTCAATAAACAGCCTTAAGGCAAAAATAAATAAAAATACAAAAGCAATAATGGTTGTTCATTTATATGGACATCCATCTGACATGGATAAAATATTAGATATTGCAAAAAAACATGATTTAAAAGTAATAGAAGATTGCGCACAAGCTCATGGTGCTGAATACAAAGGTAAAAGAGTAGGAGCAATTGGTGATGCAGGTGTCTTTAGTTTTTATCCAGGAAAAAACCTGGGAGCTTATGGGGATGGTGGAGCTATTGTGACTAATAATGACCAAATTGCTCAAAAAACTAGAATGATTGCAAATCATGGTAGAATAGAGAAATATAATCATGAATTTGAAGGAAGAAATTCTAGACTGGATGGTCTTCAAGCAGCAATACTTTCAGTGAAGCTAAAACACCTTGATAGCTGGATAAAAATTAGAATAAATATTGCGGAGTTTTATCTGCAAAATTTAAAAGATTTAAATGGTATAATTTTGCCCAAAAAAGAAGATTGGGCAAAACAAGTCTATCACCTTTTTGTAATAAGAAATAAAAAAAGAGATAAATTAATAGAATATTTAAAAGAACATAATATTCAAACTGGAATTCACTATCCAATTTCTCTACCTAAGTTAAAAGCTTATAAATACTTAAATCAAGACAGTGAAGATTTTTTTGCAAATAAAAATGATATCAATCTATTAAGCTTACCTATAGGGGAACACATTAATTTTGACGAAACAAAGAAAATTGTTAATACAATTAAAAAATTTGTATAATATTTAATCAATTAATTATTAAAATTAGAATTTAATTTGAAATATAGATCTGAGATTGATGGTTTAAGAGCATTTGCTGTAATTCCAGTGATTCTATATCACGGTGGACTTGAGATATTTAGTGGAGGATATATCGGAGTTGATATATTTTTTGTTATTAGTGGTTATCTTATTACAACAATTTTAGTAGAGGATATAAAAAATCAAAGTTTTAGTATTTTGGGTTTTTATATAAGAAGAGCGAGAAGAATACTTCCAGCATTATTTTTTATGATGATTATTTGTATTCCATTTGCATGGAAATGGATGCTTCCAAACGAAATGGAGTTTTTTTCTAGAACATTAATTGCTGTAAGTTTTTTTGTATCTAATATTTTTTTTTGGAGAGAAAAAACTAATTACTTCGGTGGCAAGGTAGAAGAAAATCCCTTGATACATACTTGGAGCTTAGCAGTAGAGGAACAATTTTATATTTTTTTTCCTATTTTTTTATTTTTATTTTGGAGATTTGGTAGGCATAAATTATTTTACATATTTTGTTTGCTAGCCATAACAAGTTTATTATTAAATGAATGGGCTTTACGTAATAACGAAAAAGAGGCTAACTTCTATTTAATTGTTACACGAGCCTGGGAATTGCTGGTAGGTGTAATTACTGCTCTTATTGCTGAAAAGCGTGGCATTAAAAAAAATGAAATTTTGTCTTCGCTAGGATTAGTTGCAATAATTTTCTCAATTATTTTATATAATAAAAACACACCAATTCCAGGCATTTATGCTTTGTTACCTGTTTTAGGTACAATGTTTATTTTACTATTTGCAACAAAAGAAACTTTTGTAGCAAAATTACTTAGCACAAAAATGTTTGTTGGAATTGGTTTAATCAGTTATTCGGCTTACATTTGGCATCAGCCTATATTTGCCTTTGTTAAAATAAAACTTTTTGAAGCTCCATCTTCACATTTATCAATCATAATTTTTTTAGTCTCAATGGTAATTGGTTCGTTATCATGGAAATATATTGAACAACCTTTCCGTAATAAAAAAAATTTTAGTGGACAAAAAATTTTAAACTTTTCACTTTGCTCAATAATTTTTTTTATAATAGTTGGATTTATTGGATATCAAAAAAATGGATTTCCAAACAGATTTGAATTCACACTGCCTCAGTCACCAATTAAAGAAAATTCTTGTCATAATTATCTTAAAGCAGAAGATTGTTTAAAAAGAAAGACAGATAAACCTAATATTTTTGTATTAGGAGACAGTCATGGCTCTCAAACATATACCGCAATTAAGAATACATTAAGAAAATCAATTTATAGAGATAAATTTGAAGTCCATTATCATAGCAAAAAAAATAACAAATCTTTTCCTTACCCGTATTTTAAATCAAAGAAAGCAACTTTTGAAAATGATAAAACATTAAAGGCGTTAAATGAAAATTTAAGAGACGGTGATCTTCTAATTATCTCAATCTATTCAAAAAGAATAGAAAATACTAAAACAAGCCCAATTTTTGAGGAAAATATGAAGAGATTATTAGAAAAAATTCAACCAAAAACAATTAAAATTATCTTACAACTCAATAATCCTAGGTTGCCTTATACAAAATGGATTAATTGTCATAATGAATTTAAAAAAAATCAAATTTCAAAATGTGGAGTTTCTAAATCAGAATATTTAAGCCAAATAAGGCAATTAAAAAAGATTTATGAAAAACTATGTAATAAGAAAAAATCGTGCAATGTGCTTTCATTAGAAAATTTATATTTTAAAGATAGTGAATGGTTTGAACCAATGAAAAATTTTAGTTATGTAGATGATAATCATTTATCTGCAAAAGAATTAGGAAGACTTGGAATATTTTATATTGAATATTTCAATAAAATTGGATTTACGCACTAATGTTAGGAAAACTTGTTTCTGTTATAATCACAACATATAATAGAGAAAAACAGTTATCATTAACTTTAGATAGTATATTAGCGCAAACATATAAGAATATTGAAATAATTATTGTTGATGATTTTTCTACTGATGGAACTAAAGATTTAATTGAGAGTAAACTTTTAAAACTTGATACTAGAATTAAATATATTAGATGTGATAAAAATAGTGGATTAGCAACAGCTAGAAATAAAGGAATTTTAAATTCAAACGGAAAATATTTTACTTTTTGTGATGATGACGATTTATGGATGCCAAATTTCATTGAGGAGTTTGTCATTGTTGCCTCAATGCATGATAGTGAATGGTGTTTTTGTTGTAGTGGAAAATATAAAAATTTTTTAGGCACAGATATTTATTCTTACTTTGAATATGAAGGCGAGTTAAAAAATCTGATCAAACAAGGTTTTACACCGCCTGTAGCCTCACAATTCTACAACTTATCTAGTATAAAGAAAATAAAAGGCTACAATACACAAGTTAAAACTGGAGTTGATCATGATTTATGGATTAGATTAGCAAAAATAGGAACGAAAATTAAATATATACCTAAAATCCTAAGTATTCCAAACGTAAACTCAGGACAATCAAGAATGACTAATAATTTCAGTCACAGATTAAATGGAATAAAAAATACTCTAGTTATTTGGAAAAATGATTTAATTGAATTATATGGCAATGAATTTTATCTTAAGTTCTGTGATGCATATTTACTTAGAGAGAAACTTAAGTTTTTGAAATTATATTTACAAGATCTTAATTTTTTTATGGCATTTAAAATTAAAAAAGATATTCCATTCTTCAAATTTTATAAAATTTTAATTTTCTCGTTTGCAAAAAAATTATTGCAAATTTCAATTCCAAAAATTTTGATATCAGAAAAAAAAAATATTAAAGCTCAACCAACTTTGAAAATACTCGATTAAATTTATTTAGTAAAATATTTAATTTGTTGAATTAATTTATATTATAATTAGTTTTAATCAAATTTGGAAATAAATAAATATAATTTATCGAATGCATATAGGAATTGTGGAGTTATGTGAAAAAAATCATCATAGCATGATTTTTAATTGGATTAAAATTGCAAACTTCAATAAATGGAAAGTCACACTTTTTACAAATCAGGAAATCTTTAATAATGTTAAATTTGAATTGGAAAAAATGAATTATGATGTTGTTATAAATGATACAAATAATTTTTTTTTCCAAATAAAAATAAATAAAATAATAAAACAAAGAAAAATTGATAAATTAATTTATTTGACAATCTGCAATTATTTTCTGTATCTATTTATATCTCTCAAATCAATAACTTTTGGTATAACAGTGCATAATGCGAACGCATGGTTTAATAAAACTACTTTGAGAAAGTTAAAGCATATTTTAAAAAGATTTATCATATCTAAACTTAAAAAAGAGGCATCATTTTTTATAGTTAATAGTCAAAATATGAAAAAATTTGTTGACAAAAATTGCAGCCAAATCAAACCAATTTATGTATTACCTTTTTCATTAAGAAAAAATTATGATGGAACCAAAATAAAAAAATATGAAAAATTTACAACAGTTTATCCAGGAAGTATTAACCATGAGAGAAGAAGATATGATGATTTTATCAAACTTGCTCTAAATAATTCTGAAGATAATTTTATTGTGTTGGGTGATTTTAAAAAAAGTGAAAAGGATATCATCATTTATAATAAGATTAAAAAAATACCTAATATAAAATTATTTGAAAAATATGTTGATATTCAAACATTCAATAAAATATTACGTAAATCGCACTTACTTTTTTGTGATGTAAAAGTCAATTATGAGGCATCAGATGTTACAGAAACTTACGGCAAATCAAAAGACACTGGGGTAAGTTATTTAATGAATGAATTTAACCTACCATGCATGCTAAATAGTGATTTTAAAAATTTTTATGAGTTAAGAAACGCTAGTCTATATTTTGAAAATAGTAATAATATGTTTAAGATATATGATGATGTAAAAAAAGATAAAAAACTTTATAATTATTTAATAAATAAGATTAAAGAAGATACACAAAATTTTAATATTAATTATTATTCCAAAAAATTTAAAAAGAGTTTTGTTTGAAAATACTATATTTATGTCATTCCGATTTAGATGGATGGAAAAGCGATCACCGAGCAACTTCGCAAAAGCTTAAAGCTTTAAAAGATTTAGTTGAAAAAGTAATTATTGTAAGTTCAAAATTCAGAAGATTTAAACTTTTAGAGCTATTTTTTTTGGAGTTAAAATGTGTTTTTTTTATACGAAAACATAAACCCAACGTCTTAATAAGCAGGGGATATGTTGGATTTTTTGCACAAAAGTATGCGAAATTAAAAAAAATAAAAACAGTCAGGGAAGTACATGCCGATATAGTTGAGGAAATTAAACAATACGATAAAAATTTTATTGAAAAAAAACTTCTTCTGCCACTGGCTTATTACATGCAATTAATTGATAAGCAGTGTGATGTAAGAATTTTCAACCATCCAAATTTACTTATGTGGTTTAGTAAAAAATTCAAAAATCTAAACTGTAAAAATGATATATTTGTTTATAATGGATATGACACAGGTGAATTAAGCAACTTAAGTCAACAAGAAGCTAGAAAAAAATTTGGTTTTAAAGATTCATATAAATATCTTGTATTCACAGGAGGTGTAAAACATTGGCATGGAATAAATTATTTAGCAGATTTGCAAAAAGAACTTTCTTCTATGAATGCTAAAATACAAATTGTTTGTGGTGGTGGAAAAATTTCTAGTAAAGATGATCCAGAAGGTCTTATATTAAATATTACTCCACTCGATTCAAAAAATTGCATGGATTTAATTAATGCCAGCGATGCATGCATTTTATCTGTTAGAGAGTCTCGAGTTAGCCCAGGAAGTGCATTAAAGTTATATGATTATTTTTTGCATAAAAAGTTTGTAATTACACAAAATAATCTAAAAGGTTATAGTGATGAAGTTTTAAAATACGGATATGGAGCTCTAATTGATTTTAAAGAGTCTAAATTATCAGCTTTAAAAATTATTGAAGAAATGAATAATTTAAATAGAATCGATAATTCGCAAATTAAGATAGATAATTTTAGTTGGCATTCTAGAATGTCTGAGTGGATAAAAGGTATAAGTTTTTGATTAAGAAATTTTATTTAATTCTATAATATAACAATAATGAATTTCTGTAAGTTAATTAATATAAAAAAAGAAAATAGCCTGAAGAAAAAATTTTTAATTTTTTTTTTTGTTATTATAATTTTATTTTTTTATGATTTAGTAGGTGCAATTAGTTTATTAATAGTCACTTTTTTAACTTTCTTAGTTGTAAAAGTTTATCCAAAACTTGAATTCATGCTTATAACAGCTTTGTTTCTTAGAATTCTTACAATTTATATAGGTAACTTTGTTTCTCTTCCAGACAGCACAAATGACGCCATTGTCTTTGAAAATATGGCCTTTGATTGGTTTCAAAATGGTATTTTCGTTACTTATGATTATCCAATATATTCATCTTTTTTTATTAGTTGGTTAATTGCAATTTTCTATTCTTTATTTGATCGAAGTTTATTGATGGCTCAATCAATTAGCTTATTTTTTGGTATGGGCTCCATATTTCTGGGATGGATTTTAGCAAAAAAAATCTGGGGAAAAGAAATCGCACAAAGAGTTGGCTGGACCATAAGTTTGTTTCCATCGATAATACTATACTCAGTTTTAGTATTAAGAGAAATATATGTAGCCTTTTTCTTATTAGTTGCGATGTATGGTATATTTAATTGGGTTAGAGATAAAAGTATTAAATCAATTACTATAACAATTTTAGGTTTTGCAATTGCATCCTGTTTTCATGGACCAATGATAATAGGTATTTTTATTTTTTTTATTATTGTTGGATTAGATAGCCTAAAGATATTTTTAAAGCTACTTAAATCTTATCAGTTTACTATTAAGAGTTTCTCTATTGTAATAGTAGCTTCTATCGTTTTAACTTTATTTTTTTCATCAAAAATTATTTTGCCTAAGTTAGAAACTTTTAGTCAGGTAACTAAAATATCAAAAATTAGCAAAACTACAGAGGCCAGATCGGTTGGTGACGCAGCTTTTCCAGACTGGCTTAATATCAACTCAGAATTTGAAATTATATATAAAATGCCAATAAGAGTTTTATATTTTTTATTTTCTCCTTTTCCATGGCAAATAACAAAAATAACCCATTTAATTGGTATGCTTGATAGTCTTTTGTATTTACTATTATTTTATTTTATTTTTCGCAATCTAAAAACTATTGGTAATAATCCTGGGCTAATAATTATTTCGTTAATATTACTTTCTTATTTTGCAATGTTTGGAATTGGAGTGGGTAATTTTGGCACTAGTATAAGACACAAGGTTAAGTTTGTAATATTGATAATATTACTTGCTGCACCATATATCCCAAAAATAATACTATTAAAAAAAAATTAAATCTTTTAAAAATATATAAAATTTATATTAAAAATGATTCAGAAATTAAAAAATATTAAGTTAGCAGTTATTGGATTAGGTTATGTCGGCTTACCCTTAGCACTAGCATTTTCTAAAAAAAGAAAATTAATTGGTTTTGATATTAATCAAAATAGAATTAAAGAATTAATTTCAGGAATAGATAAAAATTTAGAGTTTAGTAAAAAAGACTTTTTAGTCTCAGATAATTTAAATTTTACAAATAAAGTTGAGGATTTAAAATCTGCAAATTGTTATATAGTTACTGTTCCTACTCCTATAGATAAATTCAAACAACCAGATTTGAAGCCTCTGAAAAAAGCTTCTGAAATGATTGGTAAAATTATAAATATTGGGGATATAATAATTTATGAGTCTACAGTTTATCCTGGCTGTGTTGAGGAATTTTGTGTACCAATCCTGGAGAAAAATTCAAAATTAAATTTTAATAAAGATTTTTTTTGTGGATACAGTCCGGAGAGAATAAATCCTGGAGATAAGCAGCATACTATTCAAAGTATAAAAAAAATTACATCGGGTTCAAATTCAAAGATTGCTGATTTGGTTGATAATTTATACAGCCAAGTGGTAAGCGCCGGTACTCACAAAGCTCCAAGTATAAAAGTTGCAGAAGCTGCAAAAGTAATCGAAAATACACAGCGAGATTTAAACATTGCACTAATAAATGAACTCTCAATTTTATTTGATAAAATGAATATTGATACACAAGCAGTTCTAGACGCTGCAAAAAGTAAATGGAATTTTATACCATTCAAACCAGGTTTGGTGGGAGGACATTGTATTGGTGTTGATCCATACTATTTAACCTTTAAAGCAAAAAATATTGGTTACCATCCAAAAATTATTTTAGCTGGCAGGAAGTTAAATGATAAAATGGGCAAATACGTTGTAATAAAGTTAACAAAAAAAATGAAAAAAAAAAATATTAAAGTTAAAGGCGCAAAAGTTTTGATTATGGGATTAACCTTTAAAGAAAATTGCCCAGATCTTCGTAATTCAGGTGTTCAAAGTGTAATTAAAGAATTAAAGCATTTAAAGTGTTCAATTGATTTATATGATCCATGGGCAAATGAAGATGAAATTATGGAGCTTTATAAAATTTCTCCAAAAAAGAAATTAAATAATAATACTTATGATACAGTACTAATTGCTGTAGCTCACAATAAGTTTAAAAAAATAGGTATTAATAAAATTAAAAGTTTATGTAAAAATAATCACGTAATTTTTGATTTAAAAAACTTATTTAAATCAAAAAATGTAGATTTAAAATTATAAAATTTTTTAATTTGATAGAAAAAGTAAAACTTACACGTAAATTATTTAAAAAATGATTAAATCTTTATCAACTAATAAAATAAATGATAAGTTTCTTATAATATTTTGTTATTTTATTGGATCAGCAAATTTTTAAAATGTGCGGAATAAACGGATTTTACTCTAATTCTGCTTCAACATTTAATAATGTAATAGCAAAAATGAATTTAGCTATTTCTCATAGAGGACCTGACTCTAATGGATCTTGGTCAGATAAAAAATCAGGTATTGTTTTGGGTCATCAAAGATTATCCATTTTAGATTTATCTATCGCGGGGCATCAACCAATGAAATCAAATTCAGAACGTTATATTTTAACTTACAATGGTGAGGTTTATAATCACTTAGAAATAAGAGATGAATTAAATGAGAGTAGTGCAAATATTAAATGGATAGGCAATTCTGATACAGAAACATTGATAGAGGCGATTGAATTTTGGGGGATCGAAACATCTTTAAAAAAAATCGAAGGTATGTTTGCTTTTGCTCTTTGGGATCAAAAACTTCATACTTTAACACTTGCCAGAGATCGTATGGGCGAAAAACCAATTTATTATGGATGGCAAGGAAAGGGAAAGAATAAAGTTTTTATTTTTGGATCAGAATTAAAATCAATTAAGCTACATCCAGAGTTTGAAGGAGAGATAAATAGACATGCAATAGCACTTCAATTAAGACACAACTGCATACCTGCACCATATTCAATATATAAGGATATGTATAAACTTCTGCCTGGCCATTATTTACAGCTCAAAGAGAATGATTTAAAAATAAATTCATTGCCACATTCTAAAATATATTGGTCATTAACAAAAAAAATAATTCATGGAAATAATACTAAAATCGATCTTAGTGAAAAAGAAATTAAAAATGAACTCGAGCAAAAATTAAAATTATCTATAAAAAAACAAATGTTATCAGATGTTCCTGTAGGTGCTTTTCTTTCAGGGGGTATAGATTCATCAACCATTGTAGCTTTAATGCAGTTGCAATCTAGTAATCCAATTAAAACTTTTACAATAGGATTTGATGAAAATGATTTTAATGAAGCCAAATATGCAAAAAATATCGCAAAGCATATTGGAACAGATCATACAGAACTTTATGTTTCCTCAAAAGAAGCTATGGAAATAATACCTAAGCTTCCAAGTATTTACGATGAACCATTTTCAGATTCTTCACAAATTCCCACCTATCTTGTTTCACAATTAACTAAAAAACATGTTAAAGTTGCTATTTCAGGTGATGGTGGGGATGAATTGTTTTGTGGATATAATCGACACGTCATGATTAAAAAATTGTCTTCTCTATTTAGTTATATGCCAATAAAAATCCGCAAAATTTTATCAAATGTACTAAGGTCAATGTCATCAGAAAAATTAGTTAAAATTCTAAAATTATTACCATTTTTGAATTGTTATAAAAATCTTGGAGAAAAATTACTAAAGACTTCGAATGTAATAGCTCTAAGATCTATAAATGATGTATATTCTTCACTTTGCTCACATTGGCAAAATCCAACTGAAATTGTAATAAATAGCAAAGAACTTGCAATACCTCTTGGTGAAATTAAGAAAGAAATTATAAATCTGGGTATTCAAGAGCAAATAATGATTTTAGACGCAATGACTTATTTGCCTGACGATATTCTTGTTAAAGTAGATAGGGCTGCCATGTCGTCTTCTTTAGAAACTAGAGCCCCATTTCTTGATCATAAACTAATAGAGTATGTATGGAAATTGCCTCAACATTTTAAATACAGAAATGGTGAGGGAAAATGGATCTTAAAACAAATTCTATCACAACATGTACCTCAAAAATTTACACAAAGGCCAAAGATGGGTTTTGGGATTCCAATTGAAAAATGGTTATCAGGATCATTGAAAGATTGGGCTGAGAACTTACTAGATGAAAAAAGATTACAACAGGATGGATACTTCAATCCAAAATTAGTAAGGGATAAGTGGGAAGAACATATTTTAGGTAAAAAGAATTGGCATTTAGAACTTTGGGATGTCTTGATGTTTCAAGCATGGAAAGATGCAAATACTTAAATGATTTATGTATATTGAAACTTAAATAAATTAATTATCATTTATAGTAGATTATATATTTTTGTAAAATAGTATTTCATTGAAATGAAAAAAAAAAAAAAAATTTTAATTTTTGTAAATGATTTAAGCTTTTTTATATCCCATCGTCTACCAGTTGCGGAGGCATCATTTAATAAGGGTTTTGAAGTAACAATTTTATATGGTGAGCTTGGTGGTGCAAATCTTAATTTTTTAAGAAAAAAAGGTTTTAAACTTAAATATATTCCAATCCAACGTGGTGGAATAAATATAATTAGTGATATAAAATCAATTTATAATGTTTGGAAATTTTTTAAAAAAATAAAACCTGACATTGTTCATACCGTAACAATTAAACCTTATCTGTATGGTGGAATAATATCTCGCATAACTTCTGTTCCTTGTCTAGTATCTGCAATATCAGGTTTTGGTTCGTTATTTATTAGCAAAGATTATAAAAGTAGAATTTTAAGATTAATGCTTTATCCAATTTATTATTGGGCTTTTAATCATCCAAATCAAAAAGTTATTATTCAAAATAAAGATGATGCAAATACATTAGTAAAATGGAAAATTTTAAATTTTAATAAAATTGAACTTATAAAGGGCTCAGGTGTTAATTTAGCACATTTTAAAAACCTAAATGAACCGAAAGGAATCCCAGTAATTTGTTTTGCTGCTCGACTATTACGTGACAAAGGAATTTACGATTTTATATCAGCAGCTAAAATTTTAAATTTGAGGAATATTAAAGCTAGATTTTTAATAGCTGGTAACTTAGATAAAAAGAATCCATCAAGTCTGACTATTAACAATTTGAAAAAAATTAAAAAAAATAAATATTTGGAATTTTTAGGGCATCACGTAGACATACCTAAACTATATTCAAAGTCTCACATAATATGTCTGCCATCTTACCGTGAAGGATTACCTAAATCACTTTTAGAAGCTGGTGCAGCAGGTAGAGCAATTGTCACTACAAATGTACCTGGTTGTAGAGATGCAATATTACCAAATAAAACTGGTTTAGTTGTTCCTTTGAAAGATCCAAAAAAATTAGCTGATACTATCCAATGGTTGGTTGAGAATCCCAAAAAAAGAATTGCCATGGGTAAAGCAGGCAGAAAATATACAGAGAAAGAGTTTCGTATTGAAAAAATTGTAAAACTTCATTTAAAAATATATAAAAAATTAATCAATAAGACTTATTAATTTTATGTTACTTTAAAACTCATTATGAAAAAAAATTTTTCAATTTTAGATCAGAAACTTTATATAAGGGATTTTTTTAAAATTTTGTGGTTTGGAAGGGTTAAATTATTATTAATTTTTTTTTTAATAAATTTAATTTATTTATCATACCACCATTTAAGACCAACTTCTTATAAATTAAACCTAAATATTACAAAAGCTAATAATTTTTTTTTTGAAAAATACATTTTTGCAAATAAAATAGCTCTCAAAAATGGACTTTCTTCAGAGTTCACAGTAAATAATAATATCATTTACAAAGAATTCAAAAGTCAATTAAAAACAAAAAAAAATATAGAAAAAATTTTATTAAAAAATCAATACATACAAGATAGTATTAAAAAATTTGATAAAGAAAAAAAGAAAAAAAAAATATCGTACTTTGCTAATACTTTAAATTTACATGATAAAAAAAATTTTGCTTCTATTTCGTTTCAATGGAATGACAGGGATGAAGGAAAAGAAATTGTTGAATATATCTTAGTTCAAACTCTATTGGATTTAAAAAAAATATACGAAAACAGGTTGGTAAACAGCGCAGATATACTGCAAAAGTTAAATAGTTCTAAAAAAAAATATTTGTCCAAACAGATAGATAATTTTAATACGTTGAATACTAAATTTTCTAAAAGTGATATTTTATACCTTGAAAATTATTTAAAGAAACCAGATGTTTTGAGTGAATTTGAGGTATATCAGATGAGCAAAAAATATAATCTTCTAAAAAATGATGATCATACAAAATGGATTAATTATAATATTCCAGATATAAATATTGAATCTAACAAAAATATTAAACTTAGTTTGTTTAAAGCCGTATTATTAGGTTTTGTATTCAGTCTATTTTATTTCTTTTTTTCATACGAAAAAAAAGACTTCGTAAATTTCAATAAAAAAAAAACTAAATAGTATTTTACTTTAAACTTTTCAAAGAAGTGAAGAAGCAAGTAATTAGGCAAATTATTTTAGACGAAATACTAAACTTTTTAAAGATATTAATAGAAAATTTAATTCACTATTTTTTGAGTAACTTTGCTCTGATAAAACAAAAGCAGGGAAATAAAATTACAAATAATGTCAAAGAGTATATTTTTCCAAATATTAAACAAATAAAATATCCAACAAAAATTATAACTGAATTTATCAAACTAATAGATAGAAATGTTTTTAAATGACTTTTGGAAAAAAGTTTAAATATATAATGATGAAAATGTGAGTTATCAGGAACAGAAAAACTTACCTTATTTTTCACTCTTAAAAAAGTAACAAATAAAAAATCGTAAATTGGTATCCAGGTTGCCCATATTAAATAAGCAGGATGCACTTTTTCATATTTATACAAATAGATCATTGAAAAGCTAATTAAGAAACCAAAGAATAAGCTACCAGAGTCTCCTAGGAACGATTTAAACCCAGATTTAGCAGGTAAAAAATTAAAAATTAATAATACAATTAGAATAAAAATTAGAATTAAAAATATTTGCAAATATTGACTTTGTTTATCACTCAGAAAATAGAAGTATAAAATTGATATTAAACAATAACTAATTAACAGGCCATCTGTTCCGTCTGTATAATTAATTGCATTTATCAAAAGTATTGATGCTAATAATGTAAAAAAAAAAGAAAATTTCCCAAGGTAAATTATTTCAATAATTTCGTATTTTCCAAGATCGGTGAGTTCAAAGCCATGTAAAATTAAATACACACATGGCATCAATATTAGTATTATTTTTGTAGATGGTTTTAACTCTATACGATCATCAATAAAGCCAATTATGCTCACAAAAAAGCCAGCTATAATAATATTTTCTAATTCAACAGAAAATTCAGATAATTTGACAACAAAAAGTAAGAACAATGATGATATAAATCCAGATGTATTCACTATATTTAATTTATGAATTTTTCTTGAACTAGGAATATCTACCAAATTTAATCTCTTAGAAATTAAAATTGAAAAAATTACTAAAAAGGGAAAAATGATTAAACTATATATAATCTGATTGTTTAACATGGTTCATTGTCTTATTATATCTTATAATAATTACATTAAAAAAATAAATCTTACTAATTATATCTCTAAATCAAGTTATAGATTGATTTGGTGTAAAATTTAGTATTTAAATAGTTATTAAGTCCAATTAGTAATGTTAATCCAAGATATTTTAAAAAAGCTTAGCTTTGAAAACTATCTTCAAATATTAGTTTTATCTATACCACTTCTCTTAATTACTGGTCCATTTTTACCCGATTTATTTTTAACACTATCGTCATTATCGTTCTTAATATATTTATTTTTTGAAAAAAAAATCAATTTTCTTAAAAAAAAAATTTTTTATTTATTTTCTATATTTTTTTTTGTTTTAGTAATTAGCTCTCTTCTTTCTGACTATAAAATTAAATCACTTATTACCAGTTTAGGATACTTTAGATTTGGAATATTTTTATTTGTTGTAAGCTATTTAATTAAAAAAAAAAAAAATTTTATTAAAAATTTATGTTTTATTTTGATTTCAATTTTTATCATTTTACTAATAGACTCATTCCTTCAACTATTGTCAGGATCAAATATGTTTGGTACACCTGCGCCTTATGGAAGAATAACAAGCTTATTTGGTGAAGATATTAAGTTAGGAGGGTATATTGCAAGATTAACCCCTTTATTAATTGCTTTATTAGTTTATTTAAAATCTAATAAAAAAATTGTATTTATCGTATTTCTCATATCTTTATTTTTAACTTTAATTAGTGGAGAAAGAACTTCATTTTTAATGCTTTTAATGTTTTTGTTTGGTTTTACAGTTTTTTGTAATATTTCTATAAAATTAAAATTGTCATTTTTACTTATACCTTTAGTTTTAATATTTATTATCTCCTTAAATCAAGAATTTAGGTATCGCGTCTTAACAACTACTATGAATCAAATAAATTTAACAAAAGAAAAACCCTTTTTTAAATTTATTACCACAGAAGATGGTAATAATATAGTTCTCAATAGAGATAGCACAATATTTCCAAGAATTTATCATATGTATTTCGAGACCGTTATTAAGATTTTTAAAGATAACTATATTATTGGATCAGGTCCAAGAACATATCCACTTAAAAGTAAAGAAGAAAAATACTATACTGTTTCCAGTCATCAAGGATGGATTGATTTTGAAAAAAATAGAAATAGTGACAAAGAAATAAGAGGGAAATTATATAATATCCACATAGATCAAATAAAAAAAAATAAAAATTTAGTAAATGAACTAGATTTTAATGAGAGGTTGAAAGATGAAGCATGGCAAAAAGAAAACCACTTCATTTTGTTGAAAGATGGATATATTATAAGAAAGTTCTCAGGTTTTACAAATCTTTCAGGAGTGAATAGCCATCCACACAATACCTATCTTCAGCTTTTATGTGAAACTGGAATTGCAGGATTTCTATATGTTATTGTTTTGTGGTTTTATTGTATTTTTCGAGTTTTTTCAAAAATAGATTTATACTACAAATGTCTATTGTTAGGTTTAATTGTAAATTTATTTCCATTCATGTTCACAGGAAATTTTTTTAATGGGTGGTTAACAATATTGTATTTTTATCCTTTAGGATTTTTACTTGACGAAAATTTAAAGACTTAAATGATTTATGATAAAATCTCTAAATTTAAAAATTATAAGAAATAAAGTTTATAGATTAAATCCATCAGAAATATTTATATTATCTTTCTTTATATGTTTGTTTTTCTATATTTTTGAATGGTTATTAGGAATAGATCGTTTTTATCACCCTGATTCATCTCACTATTTAAAATCAAATGAATTTAATCTTAATATATTAGTAGCCAACCCTTTCAGTATAGTAAATAGAGGCTATTATGCCATAACTAATTTGCTATTTAATAACTATTACTTGTTAATTTTATTAAATTTTATTTTGTACTCACTCACAAATATTTTGATATTTCAAAAAATTTATAAAAAATATTTTAATGAGCTAAATAACACCAAACTATTTTTTCTGTTTTATTTGTTATTTTTAGATCCCTATAGATTGCATTTAGCTTCTCATGTCTTAAAAGAAACTATAATTATTTTTATAATAATTTGTATAATTTTAATTAATTCAAAAATTATTAAAATATTTTCTATCTTTTTGCTCGTAGTATTTAGAAAAAATTCTTGGATATATCTTTTAATATTTTTGACATTCAATAGAGTATTTATTGTACTAAAAAATAAAATTTTTTATATATTTATAACTTTATTTCTTATTATTTTTATTTCATTTATTATATTAAACCAAAATAGTTTAGATTTCCTTCAAAATACTACTGAAAGCATTATAAAAAGAATAAAGTTATATGACGCTCAACAAATGCCAATGAGATTTTATGACCATGTACCACAATTTAAAGATTATGGATTTCCCTTGGGATTTATTCTTAAAAACATCACCTGGCCAATAATGTTAATCAGTGGTTTTTTTATTTTTTTTGTTTCATCGCTTTTATTTAAATTGTTAGCTGTAATTGTATTGGTAAATAATCTGCTAGTTTTCATTATAACAAAAAAAACTTTTATCAGTTTAGGTTTGTTACTTATTTTGGCGATGATTAGTATATATACATCAAGTTACACATCAATGTTCCGTTACTCATATATAGCATTATATACTTCAACTGTATATTTTTTCTATAATTTTAATATAAAAAAAAACTAGAATATTTATAAATAAATTTAATATGAAAAAAATTTGTAAATTTTGTAAAAAAAAATTTAGTTCTAAATTAGAGGTGTTTTCACATGTTAAGATAAAAAATAAACATCAATTTTATCAATGTGATTATTGTAAAATAGATGTTCAACCAAAATTTATAAAAAATTTATATACAACAATTGACAATTCAAATTATAACTTTAATAAAAATATTTTTTATTATCTAAAACAAATAATTTTATTAAAATTTGTATTTAGCTTACGAAAATTTTTTTATAAAAAAAAAAATATTTTAGATTATGGGTGTGGATCAGGTGAACTTGCTATAACTTTAAGTAAGTACTTTAATGATAAAAATATTTTTACTGCAGATGTAGTAAATTTTAATCAACAATTTTTATCTAGGATTAAGAAACACTATCTTCTGCAAAAAGGAGAATTAAAAAACAAAAAATTTGATATAATTTTAATGCGTCATGTTTTAGAACATGTATTTAACTTAAATAACTTTTTAAAAAAGATCAAAAAAAATATAAAAAGTAAAAATAGTTTTTTGGTTATTGAAGTGCCAAACAGGAACAGTTTATGGAGGAGAATTATGAAAAAAAGATGGCCAGGATATTTTTACCCTTTTCATTACTACGTTTTTTCAAAAACATTTTTAATAAACTATCTTAATAAAAAAGGCTTTAAAATTGTAAAAGAAAAGAATTTAGAACCCCCAATAATTGGAACATTCTTGCTGACCTATGGTGTTAATAAATCAATTTGTAAAATTTTATCAATTTTTTTTTATCCATTGCAATTTATACTGTCAAAAATTTTCTCTAGTTCTGAAGCAATACTATTAATTGTAAAAAAAAATTAGTGTTTAATATATTTAGCTATATTTTATATAATTTATCCAACCTATTGTTTGCAGCGTTAATTCCAAATAATTTTGCAAAATTTTTTTTTATTAATTACTCACTTGCATCTGGTATTTTTACCTTCATAGTTTTTTACCACTTTTCTAAAAAACTACTTTTTTCTGAAAAAACAATTATGACTTCTAGTTTTGTTTTAATATTTTTGTCCGCACTATTCAATTCAGCAATTTATATAATATGGTTATTTACCTTTTTATTAATTTATTCTGATTATTTTTTTTCTCAGAGAAAAAATTTCTTACTTAACTTTGTTTTAAAATTTTCTTTATTATTATCAAGTTTTCTTGTTTATCAAAATTTTCTTGATCCTATATTTGTATTGAAAATTAAGTTTATTATAATTTATTTATCTTTTTTATTTTACTATTTATTCTGTGAAAAAAACTCGTTTTCAGCTTTAAAAGTAAGCTCTCCTTTAAAATATAATATTTTGACCTGTTTAATTTATTTTTCCACATTGCTAGCTTTAAATTTTATGATTTCAGAGAGTTTTATTAAAATTGTATATATTTCATTTCAAATTCTGATTGGAATACAACTAAAATTGTTTGATCTCAAAATTAGGAAAATTGATCTTAAAAATATAAATTTTGAGGCTTTTTTTATTTTAGTATCTTTTTTATATTTATTGTTTTTAATCTATTATTCTAAAATTTACTATCTTATCTTATTTTATTTTTTAATTTTTCTAAGTTTAAATTTTTTAAAAAAAAAATATATCAATTAATACAATTATTTGGATATACTTAATATATGAGTTTTAAAAAAGTTGGAATCGTTGGAATAAGAGGATTGCCAGCAATGTATGGTGCCTTTGACAGATTTGTGGAGCAATTTGTAGCTTTTAGTGACATTAAAAAAAAAAAAATAATTTATTACGTTAGTTGTGACCTTCCCTTTAGTAAATTTAAATTTGATTACAAAAATGTAAAAAGGATTTATGTTCTTAGGGGAAAAGGCTTATTAATTTTATTTAGTTATTTCATAAGTATTTTTAAAATGTATTTTAAAGGTGTAAGAATCTATATTTTTTTTGGATATGGTGCTGCACCACTATTTATTTTCTTGAATTTATTAAATTGTAAAATTATCTGCAATCCTGATGGAATAGAATGGAGGCGCCCTGAAGGAAAAATAAAAAAAGTCTACTTTAAATTCTGTGAAAAATTAGTTTCAATAATTAAAATTAAAAGAATATTTGATTCTAAAGTGATTAAAAAATATTATCAAATAAATCACTCCGCACAGGGAAAAACAATATACTATCCATCTATTTTTGAGAAATTTAAATTAAAAAAAAAACAAAATAAAAAAGTAGAAAGATTTTACATTATAGGGAGATTATTAGAGGAAAATAATACGGAATTGATTGTAAAAACCTTTTCAAGATTAGAAATAGATAAAAAGCTATATATAATAGGCAAATCTAATAGCTACTTTCAAAAAATAATTCGACCTTATATTTTAAAATTTAAAAATATAGTCCATATTGGACCAATTTATGATCAACATAAATTATTCAAAATTTGCAGTCTTTTTGACTTTTATATTCATGGACATAGTGTTGGTGGAACTAATCCGACTTTAATAGAGGCTATAAATCTCCAAAAACCAGTTATTGCTTACAAAACATCTTTCAACAAAGAAATATTATCTAAAAATGCCGCATATTTCCAGAATGAAAATGAACTTTATAATATTATTAAATCTAAATCTCTTTATGAGATAAATAAGCCAATTTTTAAAAAAGAGTTTACTTCTGATTTCATTAATAATGAATATTTAAAATGTATAAATCAATAATTTAGAATTTAACTTTACAAATAACTATTAAAATATTAAAAAAATTTAACTATATTTTACAATAAGAAAATAAATGAAAATCTTCATTACAGGAATAGCCGGGTTTCTTGGATCGAACCTTGCTGACTATTATATAAATAAAGGTTTTGAGGTAGCTGGGTGTGATAATTTAATTGGTGGTGATTTGGAAAATATAGATAAAAGAGTGAATTATCATATTGCTGATTGTGAAAATTTAGAGCTAATGACAAAAATTATGAAAGGATCAGATATAGTTTGTCACGCAGCAGCATATGCTCACGAAGGTTTATCAAATATTTCTCCAACTTTAATTTGTAATAGTAATGTTACTGGTAGCGTATCAATATTCACAGCTGCTATAAAAAATAAAGTTAAAAGAATTGTTTACTGCTCGTCAATGGCCAGATACGGAAATATCAAAATGCCTTTCAACGAAAATGATGAACCAAACCCGATAGATCCTTATGGAGTTTCTAAATTAGCAGCAGAAAAGATATTAAAAATATTATGTGAGACGCATAATCTAGAATATAATATTGCAGTTCCACATAATATTATTGGACCCAAGCAAAAGTATGACGATCCTTTTCGAAATGTAGCATCAATCATGATTAATCTTATTTTACAAGGACGCCAACCTGTAATTTATGGTGATGGTAATCAACAAAGATGTTTTTCAGATATTGATGACTGCATTTTTTGCATAGATAAGCTTATGACTGATCCCAAAATAAAATCGCAAATAGTTAACATAGGTCCAGACGAAGAAGTAGTAACAATAAATGAATTATTTGCAAAAATTTCAAATAAAATGAAATATAATAAACCACCAATTTTTTTCAAAGACAGACCCAATGAAGTGAGAATGGCCTCCTGTTCTTCAGAAAAATCAAGAAAGATGTTGGGTTATAAGACAAGTATAAATTTAGATGAATCTTTAAATAAACTAATAGATTATATTCAAAAAGGAGGACCAAAAGAATTTAAATATGGGTACAAATTAGAAATTGAAAATGATGTCACCCCTGATACTTGGAAAAATAAATACTTTTAACCAAAAGTGAATTTTTTAATATAAATAATCCAAATTCAATCTGTACATAAAATCCAATAAATATGCCAAATTTTGTTCTAAAATATGAACAATTTCTTAGAGCGCATTATTTTAAAAAATAAATAATTAATTTACAAAATAAAATTAAAATGTATAAACACATGCCTGGTAATTTTTGCGAAGGTGTAACACCCGATACCATTCCGAACTCGGAAGTTAAGCCCTTCAGCGCCGATGGTACTTTGTCTTAAGGCATGG
>MDSZ01264179.1_pt1 | contig 36055 bp, 38 predicted proteins | sample 811201 | NCBI WGS metagenome assembly MDSZ01 (sample SAMN05326647, study PRJNA326480) | marine metagenome | isolation source: seawater | place: Indian Ocean: North | collected 2010
AGCAGAAAAGCGTTTCCCGTTAGACCATACTTTTTCCATGGGTTCCAAAAATTCATACTTTTCCATTTAAGGTCGCAAAATTTATGATCTGTGGGAAAAAATTTTTCCTCAAGGAGGGCTCTTAATACACGACTCCAACTCCAAAGAAGAAAAAAGGCAGATAATAAAGAATTTTTGTGTGAAGATAACGTGCCACAATCTAACATTATTTTTACGTGACTCTGACTAAAGGTAGATTTTTGAGGCATCCCTACGTAATCGAATATCAGAGTGAGCTTCACTTCTAAAGTTATCGCCTGAATCGTCGAAATGTTTACTTCTATCTCATCCCCTACTCACGTTAGTCATGTTTCAACTTCGTGCGATAGAAAAAAATTGAAGCAACTTCGAAGTCGGCGAGTTGATAGATCTCATGTGCTCTTCGGATGCAGCGCGATGGCGCGCGAGACCGACCCCAAAAAACGTATCGTCATCACTGGAATGGGGCTTTGCTCTGTTTTTGGAAACGACTATACTTCGTTTTACGATAAGCTTTTGGAAGGAACTTCTGGTGTTGCTCCAATTGACCGGTTTGACACTTCCGATTTTCCAACTAAGTTTGCAGCTCAAATCCGCAACTTTGACAATGAGGGTTACATCGACAAGAAAAATGATCGTCGTTTGGACGATTGCTTGAGATATGCTTTAGTAAGTGGGAACAAGGCACTTGAAGATGCTGGTCTGGCTGGCGAAGCTTTAGCCAAGGTTAATAAGCAACGGGTTGGGGTTCTCTGTGGCTCAGGTATGGGTGGGCTCACAGTTTTTCAAGACGGCGTGAAAGCTTTGGTTGAGAAGGGACCCAAAAAGATCACTCCATTTTTCATTCCATATGCCATTACAAACATGGGTGGAGCAATGCTCGCAATTGAAAAGGGCTTCATGGGTCCAAATTATAGTATTTCAACTGCTTGTGCAACGGCCAACTATGCCTATCATGCTGCGGCCAACCACATAAGAAGCGGTGATGCTGATATAATCATTGCTGGCGGATCAGAAGCACCAATAATTCCAGTCGGTTTGGGCGGTTTTGTAGCCTGTAGAGCTTTATCACAAAATAATAGCGATCCGGAAGGCGCCAGTCGACCATGGGATAAGGCCCGAGATGGTTTTGTCATGGGAGAAGGGGCAGGTTTATTAGTGATGGAAAGTCTCGAGCATGCTCTGGCTCGTGGCGCTCGTATCCACGCAGAATATATGGGAGGCGCAATTACCTGCGACGCGCACCATATGACCGACCCTCGTGCTGATGGTCTTGGAGTATCTACTTGTATTGAACTTGCTATCAAAGATGCAGGAATATCGGTTGAAGATATCAACTATATCAATGCACATGCGACGAGTACTCTTGTTGGTGATGTTGCAGAGATTGCCGCTGTCAGAAAAGTATTTAAAGACATGACGAATGTTAAGATGAACGCCACTAAGTCTATGATCGGCCACTGCCTTGGGGCTGCAGGGGGTATGGAAGCAATTGCTTCCATTATGGCTATCAAAACAGGCTGGTTACATCCGAGTATTAATCAGAATGAATGCGAGGAAGTGGTTACAGGTATTGATACGTGTGCTAATCTTAAAAAGGAGCATAAAGTGACCGCAGCTATAAGTAATTCGTTTGGTTTTGGTGGACACAACTCTTGTGTAATTTTTGCTCCATACAAAGCATGAGGAAATTGAATTGCCAATTTACTTGATATGCTCGATGGAAGGAGTGCATATATTTGTTCATTAAATATAGTACCAGTATAATGAAATTGAAATCAACTGCTTCTTCCATCCTTCCTTCGTTTCAAAAATTCATTCTTCATTTTGTTTCTCTTCAATTCACTTCAGTTCTCATACAAAGTATCTCATCTGATTCAAAAGACTAAGAAATTAAGAAAATTAAGGCAGAAATCTAAGCTAAAAACTTCGTCTCCACCACATTAATATATGTATTGTCAACATTTGTACTATTGACGAGTATACATCTCAGACAAATTAATTCTTATGTCCCTTTCGTGAGCAAACCAGTCTTGTTGTGGGACAACAGATATAGGAATGGGAAGTCGTTGCAATGAACCAGCACAATTCAATTGCCAATCGAGACCTAAAGTTACACTATTTGAGAATTGTTCGTTTCGTACCAACTCACATTCTGCAATATTTCTCCCAGATCTGTGCAAATCGCCTTCGTACTGACTTTTCTGAGATGAAAGTAAAAAAACTTCCACAGAACCAGCGATTGACTTAAGAAAAATTTCATATTGGCGCTTTACACTCTTTAAACAGACACTTCCACTTGGATCTGGAACCACAAGTGTGGCACCATATGGAGCTCTAATTGCGATTAAAGTCTTTTGAGAAAAGTCTGGAATAAAGTTAACGTCTTTTTCAGCAATAAACAAACTCCTCTAAAATTAAGTAAAACTTGAATATTCTCTACATGCATAGAAATTACAAGTACCTGTAAAATAGGAGACAAGAAAACACTTTCAAGTATCTCCCTCATTCTTTCTACTTGATTGTCTAAGATTTTCTCGAACTCACTCTGCTGTCTTTGACAGAATTTTGTAACCTGTGAATCATAAAATTTAGTGCAGTTCTTTATGCTTCTAAACCAAGTAAAGTACACTTTGAGTAGTATATCCAAATCCTTGAACATTACATTTACATACTACGTGATTCTTGGATTTTTTTGTAACTATTCCAAGCCCTTCGAGGACGTTCGTGATGTCATAAATTCTTCGTTTTTGTACGCCAAGAGCTCCAGCTGCTTCATTCAAGTCAAGTTCGCGTATATTCAATCCCAACAGTAATTCTATAAACTTTTTAGTAAGTAATCCTAGGGAACTAAGAGAAAATGTTTTGAAAACTACAAATGAGAGAACATGCAAACCTTTCAAAACGGCAGGAAGGATTGGGAACAGTAAACTCCATAGTTTGGACTTTTGATCTTGTCTTAAGTTCAATGGCTTTTTAAATCTGCCTAATATTTCTCGAATTCATTTCTTCGTCTTCTTTAATACTTTTCCCCCGGGGTCTTATTCGAAACTTATTCTATTCACGTAAAATTTTGACTCGTTTGTTTCTACTGACCGTAACACACCTGATGCCTTGCCGGAACAACTCACTCACGATTTAACCTTTTACTCCAGCGACGGGTAGTCATAGGATTGGGAGAGTAAAAATGAAATTAAAACACAAGTGATTATGGCATACCATAAAGGTAAAAATGAAATTAAAAAACAAGTGGTACGCTCGTAGCGTAAAATTTTTCCTCAAGGGTCTCAGTCCGACAAAATTTAAAAAAAAAACAAGATTTCAATAATAATGTCTGGATTTCCAAAATAGTCCCCGCCAGTCTTTTTCTCACTGCTTTCCTCTTTCGCAAAAGATATAATTCACAGGCTGCGAGCTAGATAACACGTGGTTGAAATATAAAGACTTAGAGATATCTTTTCGACTTTGTAACGCATTTTTAGAGTACTCAGTTTATATTTCTGAATTCGAAAACAAGTACCTTTGAGTCGTCGGAATTGCGGAGTGCGAGGGAACGGCTCTATTCGAAAATTGCTTCCACGATATCTGTATTGTTTTCCATTTGCAATGAGCATAGAAACCCAGTTACGTTGGAAAGAAGAATTTGAGGCATTCATTGATGAGGAGGTATGTAAATTATTACCTCATTGAAACTTTTAGTAGTGACCTTTTTTACTTTGTAGCTAATCCAAAAATTTATTCAAAACGGGTGGACTAGTTTCGATGTTAACCTGGATGATTTGCGTTCAAAAAAACCCAGACTTTCACGAAGGCTAATGAAAGATCCTGGGGTAATTATTGAGATTCTGAAGGATGCTATCAAATATAAAGTTCAGAGAGAACATCTCAAGGAATTAGATCATTTCGAAGTCACTTTTAGTGGTTCATTTGGTATATATGCGGTTTCTCCAAGGGGTCTTCTTTCCACTTTTTTAGATTGTTTGGTGAGCGTCGAAGGAATAGTTACCAAATGCACCGCAGTCAGACCTAAGCTTGTTATGAGCAAGCACTTTTGCGAAGATAATTCAAAGTTTTCTTCCCGAGAGTATCGAGATGTTACAACTTTAACTGGATTACCTACTTCCACACGAATTCCAACAAGAGATGAAGCTGGGAATACTCTTACAACAGAGTATGGACTTTGTCAATATCTCGATTATCAAATTATTACGGTACAAGAAATGCCGGAAAATGCACCTTCAGGGCAGCTACCGCGTTCTGTTGAAGTCATTCTTGACCGTGACCTTGTTGATAATTGTAAGCCTGGAGATAGAGTCAAAGTAATCGGAATTTATAAAGTTGTTCCAACAAGAACAGGCTTAGGCTCAGGTGGAATTTTTCGAACCACTTTGGTTGCGAAGGATATTCAACAACTCATAAAAGAAGTTTATATTCCAAGTCTATCCCGTGAAGATCTGACCGAAATAAAGAATCTCCCAAAGAGATATGAACCAAAATCTCTCCTAAATTTGCTTGGCAGATCTTTAGCACCTTCTATATGTGGACATGACAACATCAAACGTGCCCTGATCCTACTCCTTCTAGGCGGAAATGAGAAAGTATTAAGTAATGGCACGCATCTTCGCGGAGATATCAATTGTTTAATGGTTGGTGACCCATCAGTGGCAAAATCACAACTTTTACGGTCTATCATGAATATAGCTCCACGAGCTGTAAGCACCACTGGAAGAGGATCCTCAGGTGTAGGACTCACTGCTGCTGTGACCACTGATCAAGAGACGGGCGAGCGTAGATTAGAAGCAGGGGCGATGGTATTAGCTGATCGAGGTGTTGTATGTATTGATGAGTTTGATAAAATGAGCGACGCAGATCGAGTTGCTATCCACGAAGTTATGGAACAACAAACTGTAACTATAGCAAAAGCAGGAATCCATGCTTCTCTGAATGCACGGTGTAGCGTCATAGCCGCTGCGAACCCTATATATGGAAACTATGATCATAGTCAACCAGTGAATCAGAATATAAATCTTCCAGACTCTCTCCTATCAAGATTTGATCTATTATTCATAGTTCTTGACCAGTCTGATTCTAATGTTGATCGTATAATTTCATCTCACGTGCTCAATATGCATGCGAATATGACTCATAATGGACAAAAGACTAATTTGTCTTTAGTTTCTTCGGATGCGAATGTCAATAGTTCTGGTCAAAACGAATATTCCCGGAATGATGCAGAAAACATGTCAGAGAAGCTTCCAAAACAATTTTTACAAAAATACCTTTATTACATGAAAATGAGTGTGAAACCTACTTTGACGTCAGAGGCGGAAAATAAAATAGCAGAACAATACTCAATGTGGAGAAGGTACAAAGCCGAAGGTATGCGTAGTAGGCGAGCACTTCCGGTAACTGCCCGGTCCCTAGAAACAATTATTAGGCTTGCTACAGCTCATGCAAAGATGAGACTTTCAAAGTCTATTGATATTGTGGATGCTTTAGCAGCTATAGAAGTTATGAGGTTCGTGATCGAGGCGGAGGACATTAATATGCGTAGTCCTAGTACTCTCCTTGGTAAAGATGACAACACTAATTATGATACCATGGCATCAAAGTTCCGAACCAAACTTCAAAATTTTATGCGTCTAAAAGAAGCTGTTACAATAGAAGAGATAGAGCAAGAATCTCACTCTTGGTTTAACGAGAAGCTCTCCAGATTTGATATTCAGGAGATGTTAAAAAAAATGCATGAAGGAGTCATGCTCATCGATAATCATATATATCATATATAAAGTCTGTGTGAATTACTATTTTTTTCCAAATTTATTCTACGTATGCATAGCTACTGTACAGTATAATACGATGAGCGTTTTTATTTTGAAATGTGATTTTTGTGATACAGTGTACCGGTACCATTGGTACCATGGTACTGGTACCATGGTATGACCATATGGCCATGACCATATTGTTCTCTACGCTCAAACTCTTTATAGAGCTGCTTCGAGTACTCAAGAGAAAAACAAAAAAGTCAATTTCAGTTCCCGCTAATTTTTTTAAAATAACTCTACGAACGTATATACGCACCATAACTGGCTAGAAAAATATAATTCTATTGAAATCCGTAAAAACTTCAAGTACTACTCTACAAAATGTAGAAGTATAAATTAAGCACGAAGATAACTATTTCTTCATAAATCACGGCTCTCTTCTTTTTTAAAATAATTTGCTGGGGAATTTATTCTAAATTACAAATAGGAGACTGAAAAGTTGTTGAGTTTTATTGAAAAAATTTTATTATATATTAAAATAACTTAATAATGGAGAAAAGGGACTGGTTTTTGCAATTTATGATAAATAAATAAATAAATAAATAAATAAATAAATAAATAAATAAATAAATAAATAAAAATAATTGAAAGGAATTGAAATTTTTCAGTTCCTAATATGGATTAAATCTTTACAAAAATATTTCATTTATTTTAGAGATATTTACAGAACAATAGGGAAAATTCATCTAGAAATACAATTTTAAAATAAGAATTATTTTTTACAACTTCCTTTTTCTTTCTCCAGATAAAAAAATGCGGCAACTATGTATCTTACACCACTATTAATTGGAAATCCGCCATGTTCTAAATCCCCTCTGAAAAGCAGAGCTTCTCCAATTTCGGGGCAGACAGTTATTCCCAAATTCGGAAACATAGTTCCTCCACCCCCACCAAACTCCGCGTTCGAGTTAAGTGCGAGAGTTATACTGATTTCACTTTGATCCCTGTGAACCGGAAGATGGTCACGTCCCTTGGATGCATCATACTTTACGATAAATGCATCGTGTACACAAATTTGTTTATTTAATACGCTTGCAGTTAGTAATTGTTTAGCTAGCGGAATTAGATAAGAGGTTACAAATAAATTCCACTCACACACAAGGTCAGGAATATGGTGAATGGGGATATCAGTTGTTGCAACCGAAATGTGTCTGTTTGTGCACCATCCCCCCTGTGAGGAAGCAAACTTTTCCGCAAGGGATATCCAATGCTCACAAGATTTCTTAGACAGGGTTTGGGATGGTAGGAGCCAAATTGCCCCGGCAGCCAATGTTATGCATCTCTTTGAAACTGAAGGCTTCAAGTTGTGCCGTAAAATCGAATTACCCCTAGAAAAACTTGTAACATAAGCTTTATCTTTCTCCTTCTGCGTCTTTAAAAACCGGAAAACTCCATTTTCGAAGTGCTCTGCATGCCATGTATCATGGGCTTTTGACCATTTACCTAGAGCTAATTGAATCATGCCCATGATATGGAAGAGCTCTCCATCTCTCCCCCACCTTTTTGCACCAAACTTCACCAAACTTAAAGAGTCTTTGAACCTGTATTCATCAAAAGCAAGATGTGACATCGAAACTATTTCTTCACGAGAGAATTCGATGCCACCATTTTCCCAAGAGCATTTGCAGCATTTGCATATAAATCCATAGCGATCAAGTAACTGATTCTTCCGCAAATGAATATCCTGCTGTGTGGGTATATATGAAACTGTGAGTTCATCACCTGGAAGAATATTTTGTATAGCTACAAGTTTCACCCGTAATCCAAGCATACTTTGGGCGCTGGTCTCAAGCTGAACACTCGGACAACAACTATGACTTAATAAAGAAACAAGTGGACCGCAAAAAAAAGGAGTATTTACATGTTCAATACTTTCAAGTACAGGACAGAATCCTTTCGCTTCTTTCATTATTCCACGTTTGCTGTAGCTGTCCTTATAACTTAGTTTGATGCTCTCATTCACAGCTAGTCTGAAATTAGCTGCCGGCATGCCAGCTACTTTAACAGATGGTTCGACTTCAATAGCACGAGCATAGATTTGAATTCCAGTCACTAACTTTAAGAAAAACTCCTTTGCCAAGAGTTTTTGTATAGCAATACTATATCCTCCAAGTTTGGAAAGCCAGCTCTGTTTCAAAAGAAACAAAAACTCGATGGCACGAGTGTGAAGCATTCGAATACCATTCTGATATAATATAAAATGATCAATTTCATCTTCAGTTTCAAATTGATCACTATTCCGAATTTCTAGAACGTCTGTTGCATATACTGAAGATAGAATAGTCATTTCTCTATCAATATCGATTTTGGAAGCAGATACTTTGGTTATCGATTTTGCTAAAATTATAGCAGCTAGTTGGCAAGCATCTTGTTCTATGAAATATTGCTCAGTTCTAAGACTGCCAAGAGCTTCAACGCATGTGAAATTGTGCCAACCAATATCAGAACTGGTACCCTCAGTTCCTTTCAAAGCAAAATTGAAGCAAGCTTTCGAGCAAAAAAGTGCGTTACACTTCGGATTAAGGTTGCATTTGCAAAAACTTTGCATTCCGTCCGTATTGCAAACTTTGTTGCAATTCGAACAAGAAACGGGATCCAATTTTGTGCTTGCAACATCCTTCTGTAGCACGGCAGTTGGAACTTCTGTACATATTACCTGACCTTTCTTGAATTTCTTTTTAGAATAAATACCTCGATTAATTCCCTTCTTATATTCACAACGGAGATAAGGAATTTCAGGTTGCATATGTTTGTTGTTTATATCGATATCTCTTCATTTATGAGCACTAGTGTAAAATGTTGATGTAACCTTGAATTTAGAAAATTCTCGGCCACGAGCTCGAACATATTATCCCGGCACTAAAGTAAGATAAAAAGCTCTGTAGCAGAACAAAACTTGTCTAACCTGGAATGACACCAAAATGAGTGTGAGAGTGACTGAGAGACTGCTGACTGCAAATGAAACCAAAAAACGCCAAGTGCCCAGGTCGCTGAAATTAAGTTTCCAACGTCGGGAGAAATTTGGGAACCTACCATATGGCCATATGGCACACATATGGCCATGTACGTCGTTTAACACAAAAATATTATTTCTACGAGCACGAATATGTACAGGTACTCGTAAAAGAAAATTATTTAGAACTTTCAATTTACACTAAAATTTCACAAACTTTCACATATTCCATGTCTCTAGAGTTCTAGAAGCGTTATGATAGATTTTTTTCATCTTTGGAGTTTGGAGAGCTTTCATAAACTGTTCAAATGTTATACTTAGAGGAAAGTTAGAACGAGAAAGGAAGGCAACGACAACAATATTGTTTGAAATGAATCCAATCTTTCGTTCACTTATGATTTTTGCAGTAACTTTTCTTTCTTCATTGCTTCAAAGGGCGAACTGCTTTGAAGCAGATTTTTCCTCGACTATTCCTACTGTTTCAGATTCATTTCAGGAAAAGGAGTACAATGCTAAAACTAGTTCTGGAAAGGTCTTTGAGAAAACTTTGGCTGCACAGTTTGAGAAGGTTCTAGCCAAGGAATTCAACGATAAGGATGGTACAGAGTCCAAAGGGATGGCTTCAGAAGGCGCTGGTAGAAGTTTTAATCGATCAATTGCTTTACAAGGAGCTACTCTGGAAACCGTTGTACGAGTTAGTCGATCGAAATCTCCTTCGTTTCCATTAGAGTCGGCTAATAATGTAGGTGTGTCCAGCATTTCAGGAAATGCTCAAGAAAATAGCAGCCTCGGAAAGTTTCGACGTTCTATAGCCAAAATTTCGAGTAGAGTCTTCACTTACTCGGTTTTAAATCATATTCCCGAGCACGAAATTTTTGTGGAACGACTTATTGACTCGTCAGACAATGAGTTTGTTATTTCGAATCCCAAAAATGGCACAATGGAGTTGCAGCAAGATCACAGACTGATCACTGATATCGTGATAATAATTTGTGCTGCAACCATTGGAGCTGCTGTTTTTGGTGCTCTTGGGCAGCAGTTTATCACAGGATTCTTACTCTCAGGCTCATTAATTGGCCCTGGAGGCTTCGGCCTTGTTGTTGAACTGGTTCAGGTCGAGACTCTGGCACAGTTTGGGGTGGTTTTTCTCCTCTTTTCCCTTGGAGTAGAATTTTCTATATCTAAACTGAGACATGTTAAAAATGTTTCTATACTTGGAGGAAGCATCGAAGTATTATTAGCAATGCTTTTATGTGGAGTATTAAGTGACTTTTCAGGAGCACCTACCAAGGAGGGTATATTTATCGGAGGGTTTCTTTCCATGTCATCAACAACAGTTGTTGTCAAATGCCTTATGGAAAGGGATGAAATGTCCACTCTACATGGGCAAATTACCTTGGGTACCTTAATTCTACAGGATTGTACGATCGGGTTATTGTTTGCTCTACTCCCTGTCCTAGGAGGGAGTCATGGCGTTGTAGACGGAGTAGTATCATTGATACAGACTGTCATTACGATGGTTTTTTTTTTGGTATTGTGTATTTTTATCACCCGCTATGTAATTTGTCATTTTATGAGGGCTGTTTTCACGTTCAGTAGTGAGCTTTTCCAGCTAGTTTTGATTGCATTTTGCCTATTAATAGCTTGGTTGAGTGATCATATAGGATTGAGTATAGAGCTAGGGGCATTTATTGCAGGTGTCATGGTTTCATCAACGACTTTCTCAGAACAAGCCCTCACAAAGATTGAGCCAATAAGAAACCTTTTTGCTGCCTTGTTTTTAACCGCAATTGGGATGATCATGAATCCTTACTTTCTTTGGGTTCATTTGGATGTACTTTTCGCAACTTTACTGATAATAATAGTTTTCAAATGTTCATTAATTACACTAGTGGTACGGGCTTTTGGTTACAACTTCAGAACAAGCTTCACAGTTGGGATGTCGCTTGCACAAGTGGGTGAGTTTTCATTTGTGCTCCTGAGTAGAGCTTCTGCAGTTGGGTTAGTTCATAGAAAACTATATTTATTGCTGCTTGGTTCGACAGCATTAAGTCTCATAGCAACTCCTGTCTTGTTTAAATTATCGCGACAAGTACTGCATTTTGGAGCTTTGATGCACTGGTTGAAGGTAGATACAACAGAAAATGAACTTAAGGTAGATAAATAACCAGTAAAGAAAATTTCGAGTTACAAGTAATGAAATAAAAAAGCAATATTTTCCTTAAAGGTGCAAGCCCATGTCAATAATACGTTGCCCTTGCTGGGCCATTATCATGCCAACAATCAAACCATACAAAGCAAGTGCCTCAGTAAAGATAAGAACTAATACCATGGGGGCGAATAACTTTGATTGACGAACGACAGCTTGACTAGCGCTTTCTCCAACAACTCCAACAGCAATACCGCTTGCAAATTGAGATAGTCCACAGCATAGTCCACCTCCTAAATGCATCATCCCGTTATATTCTTTATAACCTTTTTCAGGATGAATTCCGCTTAATATAATTATCGAAAGGACCAAACCATAAATACCCCGAACACCGGCCATGGCCACTGGAATAATCCCTTTAATGACCATATTTGGATTTTTACTACCCGCACGGCATAATCCCAAACCTGCTTGAGCGGAACCATAGGCTGCGCCCGTACCTAGAACATAATTTTTTGAGTGTTCTTATTTATCAGAGAGTCAGAACTTACATGAAAGGACTAAGCACAGCATCGAACTAAGGTATCCCAAAAATACACTTACATTTTCTTCTTTTTCAAGCATCCTATAGTGCTTTGCAAAAGGGATGTAGAGTCTCGTCAATCTTTCCGCACCAATTTCAGCATAAAACCTGAGTATAAGAGTGAACGAAGTGTTCTAGTGTTTTTTATTTGCTTGTTAGCTTCAGCAAGAGTAGGTAAAGCCTTATACAAAAGTTATTCACTATTGAAAAGTTGAAATCGTCTCTTCTTATCTTTCAACAGTATATAATAGATCACCTGTTCTATTCCTTCTATTTACTTGCTAGTCGCAGAGAATAATAAACTGTCCTTCACTAAGAAAATTTGAGACCTCCTAGAATTATTGTTTCACGGTGTGATAAAGCTATGGCCATAGCAGTATAAATAGGTCTCTCACAATTGTCTCATCTTGATTTTTTTGGTTTGGTCAAAGTTTAGGGTTCACTCGTCCAGTTTGAGCTAAAAATAATTGAAAATGAATGTGAAAGTACAACGGTACCCGGGAAGAATCAAAGTCGTATTGAATATTTGGCAAGAGAGTGTTGCCGCTACATTATTCATTTTAAAAAGGCAAACATTGAAGTCGACTAATTGCTTCCTCATACGGGATTTAAATCACTAAATAGAAGTAGAGAGGTAACGTTCTTGCTATCACATCATAAAATATTCATATTCTATCCTTAGGCGCTGAGTAGTCACACCAATTCCAACTATGAGTCAAAGTTTACAAATGAGATTCTTAACTGTTTTAGATTCAACGTATAAAGACCGGTCAACATGCGAAAGATTCAGAAAAAGCCATTATCTAAATCGCGGCAAAAATGCGATGGCAATGCATAGTATTGAGAATAAACATGCGAGGTCATGATTGTACATGAAATTTCATCTTCACTCACGAGAGATTTCAACAGTTTTGCTGATAAATCTTCGGCTCCAGCTTTGGTGAGATTTTCACGTCCACACACTGTTTTTGGAACTATGGTAAGCTGGAACAATAAGATAAAAGAAGGACATTTCAAGTGCATTATGATAGGTCAGTGTTGCATCTGTATCATTAATGGCAGTTTCAGCTCCGAATGTGATCTTTTTTGATATATTTGGAAAGGTATATTTTTAGAGAACTAAGACGAAAATAGACATTTTGTTTCAAGGCTATATGTTCTGCCCTTTGCATGAATGTAGCTATTGTTGGCTTGAATCAAGTTTATGATAAAAAGATTGATATGGTATCGTAAATATTGCTTCAATGAAATTATCTGTATTTAATTTCCACAGGTCAACAAACCTTATCTACCTCTTGCCAGTGGAGAGTTCAATGCAAGCACTGCGCTATTTATTATTGCTTTTTCAGTTTTAATTTCTGTGTTGTTTGGTAAACCAAATTTTTCCTTTTAGAAATTAATTAATCTTGCATATTTGAAGGGGTCTACAGCGATTCCACTCCACTTATATGTACTTTAGTCTCAAGGTAATTGAATTCATAAGAATTCATGAGAAATATAAGTGTATATTACAAAACAGCCTCGCTTTTGGCCTGATGTATTCTGTTGATATTAGAATGCTTCACTGGAAGGTACCGAATCAATAAATCTTTCCATGGTTTCATCTTAAAAATAATATAAAAAGGAGAATCCATTTCTGGCCACCAGTTGTATATTAATTGTGAGAGCTTTGATTGTGCAGATAGGATTTTACTGCCACGCACTTGGAAGGTACTCTTTGCCTATTTTTTCTTCGGTCTTAAAAAGCTTATTTATATTAAATTTTGACATTTTCACTAGTGGTTTCCTTGGAATTGAGTTGAGAAGAAATCTTGTTTTCTCTATATTTTTTATGTGCATTTATTCTGTAGTTATTGCATTGTTCAAAGTATAATTTTTGTTTGATTTGCTCTATCAGAATTTTGATTTTGATGGAAACAGGACATACCAGATGTCATGGGTGATGCACAAGAGGGGATTCAAACACTTAGCGTTCGATTTGGGGTGAGGTTATTTATTTTATCCAATATAAACTAATGTAAGAAAATTCAGATCTCATCAACATTTAAGATATGTATTTTGCTGTTAACTCTTGCATATTCATGGTAAATTGGCGATAGTTTCCGGAAGTATTTAATTTAAGTTAATATAGTGGTGCTCTGTTTTCAAAGTTCTGCACAACTAAGTTGAATTTTTACATTACGGTATGAATATATTAGGAGTATCTCTTGTCAATAAGTAAGATTTGCAGATTTTTGGTCACGCTATTGGAGGATCTGTAATTCTGCTCAAAGCAGCCAAAGTTGACTTAAGCTCTTCTGCTTCTTTGCATAAATTTTATATGCTCATTTGGAAGGTGATTATATTTTTGATCGAAATCTTGTATTAACACATGGTGCCATCCGATAAAAGCTATTCTATTTGGAATACTTTCTTTTCCCCTTTCTCTCATGAAGAGTTATAATGATGATCATAGGCCGAAGGACGACCACGTCGAGGAAGCATTGGAAAACATTTTCAACACTAATTAGTTCCACTCGAGTCCATCAAGAACCATTTTCGCGAAGTATTCTGATATTGAATCACTTCACTTTGGCTCTTCTTTAATACGAACTTTAAACTCCTCTAAAATCTACTAGCTATCGTTGAAATAGTCGAACCACCCGTCTGTTCGTAAAGATCTAAAATTTGGTTACTTATATCTTCGCGTATGCTTTGATGTACGGTACATTTTTCCCACCAATCCTTCTCTACAGAAATTTTTGCACTTAAAAATTTCGAAGCTTAAACGGAGGAAAAAGGGTAAATTATGAAGAAATGATGAATTTTTGTTTTACCTAGGAAAAGTACAGAATGAGCAACTTCAAGAGGTGTATACTGAAGGCAAAGTAGAGTACGCAAGCTATATAACTTCATATATCAATATCAAGCTCAATAATTATCAAAGATAATGTATACCTATCATTCGCAAAGTTCCACGCAACTTGGGCGAGATCTCTTGCATTTTTTTCTGGGATAACTTTCTCTTCGCTCATTTGTTTCACAATACGTAGTAAGTGCTTATATGGATGTTCAGCATGAAAATGAAACCCAAGTGTGTGGAGTAATAATCGCTCAGCACAAAGAATCGCATCTCTTTGTTGCTCCATATATATCTAAGGAATGTTTAAAGGTATGCCAATAAAAAAGGTTATCAACGTACTCGATCATTGATTAATTTATTGTAGCGCTTCGGCTCATCTTGATATTTTATAAATAAAGCAGTTTTAACTACATCTCGAAGTGCTTTTGGGGTCTCTTCAACTTTACCAGCTAGAAACAAACAAGCAGTTGCAATAACCTGCAGGCATAGTAAAATAAAATTCATCAAAATAATTGAGAATGTATTACAAAGCGCTCATTTTCGGGTTGTTTATGAGAGTGATTTGCAAAGAACTTATGGCAGAACACGACTGCTGTAGCAATGGTTAATTGAGGACTGGAATTCGAAACATTCAGTTTACCGCAAACTTTGAGTGAAAGAAAGAAATAAAACGTACACATTAATTTTCATTCCAGCATCCTTTAAGAACTCACAGTAGGACCAACGATACCATTTTTCTGCATTTATATCTACCCCGTCTAAACGAGAAGGAGAGAATTCATTCAACTCGTGAGAGGAGTACATACTCAAGATTCTTCTAAAAAATTAGTGTAACTGTGCGGTTGTTGCTTCGCCCTTTCTATGTTTAGCTTCACATCAATAATATTTAGATCAAACCGATCAATTCTATAACAAACAAGACTGCCAATTCTCCAAGGTGCTAAATTAGTGCGGATTGAACAAAAGAAGGAAAAGCAAAAGTGTGATTTGCATAAATTCTCTTTTTTAGCTTACCACCCTAAACTGTAAAATAATTTTAGGATTTCCGATGTGTCTGAGGCGCTTTCTTTTTGTTGACGAGCCTCAAACTATGGGACGCACTCTAGGGGATTTATGGCCCTTCCGTATATCCATAGTCCAATTCCATTTTTCACTGTGTTTAGTAAGTTCCTAGCATAAATATCTTTTCTGACCTTTGGTTTTCTTGTGTATCGTACCTTTGATCGAGCTTAGAAATTTCTTAACAAGTTCAATGTGAAGTATATTTGAACTAGAGTTGGATAAAGAGTGCAAAACTAAGCATTTGGCTAAGTGAATAAAATGGTTCGACTGTATATTTCTGGGTTGCATCAAGCAGTAACTAAAAAGGAATTGAAGGAATTGTTCAAACCTTTTGGACAAGTTGAAAAAGTCCAGATAGCACGTTACAAAGAGTTGAAGTTCCAACGCTTTTGTAGAGGTTTTGCACATTTCGAAATCAAGTTTGCAAGCCAAGATGTACAGAATCATTGCCTTCGGGTTTACAATGGTTCTAAATGGAAGACGAAACGAATTCAATTAGAAATTGCGCATCCTAGTTTTAGCGACCGGCTACATGCTGAAGTATGCCAGGATCGCAATTCTGCCCTACACTATTCAAATCGTAATGAATATGTTGAGATTCAAAATTTTAAGTGTAATCATTTGAATATTGCAGGACGTTCTAGAAATACTCAAGTCAAAATTTATTGTGGGGGCTCAAGTAATGCATTCGAATGCATAGATGGAGGAAAGGAAAAGATTTGTAACACGAATCATAGGAGCAAAAATTCCTCATTTAGTAATGATGGAAAGCACGCTAAAAGCATCAGGGCAAGCACTCAAAAGAAGCCAGTTTCAGATACTCTAAGTGTATGCGATTTTAAGTTCACTGATTTTGAACTTGAGAGTTTTTCTAAGAATATGAAAAAGAAGGGTCCTCAATATGAGAAAAGAATTTCCATTTCAGCCAACTTCTTTAGAGAATAATTACAAAGTTTGACTCAGTGATGAAAGTTTTGAAGTTATATTTCGCCGATCCAGCCTATGCCTGGCGTAGTTTCAGCAGTGAAAGAAGTTCGCTCTTCAAATAATAGTAAACGTGAAATAGTAAGCTTCTTTCTTTCAAATGAAAGTCAGAAAACAACATAAAAAGTTGTGCAAAAATCTGGTCTGAAGAAGCTCACCACAGTGTCGAGGGGGGTATATGATATTGGAAAATAATGCTACTATATCATAAATTTAAGATATAATATGCAAAGTTCACCATGCATACATAAATACACCCAAGAAAAGGCAAAAAATGAAAAAGGAATGTAATAGAAGTATCAAAAAAGATTAAATAAAACGAATAGCATTCATATATTTCCATTTGCAGATGCACATGTAGTTGCACAGAACAAAATTCTATACTTTTAATGAAGCCTGAAAGCTTAATATCATGAAAAATACCGTTTTTAAAAAGTGCAATAAGTAGAGTTCAACCCAAACTAAATCCATGGAACAGCAAGGGAGTTTGAGGCTGCATTTACATGCCATGGATCTGCAACATGGTTCAAGAGTGCTTGTACTGGTCCAAGACCATCTGGGTATGCTTGATTCTGAGCCAAAATCCCAAGAAAAGCTACCATTGCGAGTCTTCCATTTGCGATTTCTTTGCGTTTTAAAGTTTCGAAGTCATCGCCCTTTGATAAACCAGCTGGATCAAATGAACCTCCAGGATACATTCGTTTAGATACATCTTTCTCTGAAATTCGCTGTTGTTCTACAAAAGCCATCAGCAAAATTTCGAATCCAACCAAAGTAGACGTATTAGATATCGGAAGATCAATCCCACCCCAAGTTTGTTGGGCTGCCAGCGGAGCCTCTTGCCAGGTACCAAAACCTCCCGCTTCTACGCCCCAGCAGCCAGCAACACCAAGCATTGCCCAACGGGCATTCAGAAGTTCGGCCTCTCGAAAACGTTCCAAGTTCGCAGGCACTTCCCCAAGTCCCAAAGGGTCAAATCCATAGTCACTGTTAAAGAGAGAGCAAAGTCAGCACATGCAGTGGAAGACGCTCATACAGAATAAAACGAAAAAAATATAATCGTACCCTGGTTTTGATCCATCTAAATAAGAGGGAAGCTTAGACCCCGGCATCCACGATGCGCGAGCAGTATGCTGGAGAATACATGTAAGTAAATGAACAATAATTTATAAATAATTGAAACCTTTGCGCATGTTCCGTTTGACGGACCAGTGAGGGACTTTCCCGCAAAAGAGGAAATAGTACTGAACGAATACATGTCTTTTAAAGTTTCGAGGACTGACGATTTTTTGAGTGTTTTTTGAGTGTTTTTTGAGTAAGAAAGATTTTTTAAAGATCAAATCTGAGTGATAAAAATGTGATAAAAATGTGATGATGAAGAGAAATGGGCGATTTTTTTTACATGTTTGAAAAAAAAGATTTTTTAGGGTGCTGTGTTTTTTTCGAGACGAGTATAGAAAGATGGAGGAAACAATATTAGGGTTTAAGTAGATTTTTGAAAGAAAAGGAAAGAAGGAATTTTTGAACATCTCGTATCAACAGAAACAAACATTTGCCAAAGGAAAAGAAAAATTTGAATTTTATGTTAAAAATGTGGTAAAAATGAAATTAAAAAACAAGTGTTGTACGTCAGAGTAACTTCAGAGTAAGTCAAATCAGACCGTTTCGGTTGTTCGTTTTCGGTCTCCTTCTACTCTCTATAAATCCATCCATCCTGTCACAAATTATTTGCCCGATTGACTCGATTGCACCAGGAGCAGTTTTCTCCCTTTTCTAGTCTAGTAATTTTTGAAGTGGATCCCGCCTCAATTGTAAGATGCCTCTCGAAAAACGGTGTGACACAAAAAACGTTTTAGTTACAAAAAATTTGTCCCTCTCAAATCAACTTTGGGTAGAGAAGTATCGACCGAAAACTCTGGAAAAAATCACAGCTCATGTCGATATTGTTGCAACGATTCGTCAATTAACACGCGATAAGAAGTTACCGCATTTACTATTATATGGTCCACCAGGTACGGGGAAGACAAGTATAATTCTTGCCTTGGCTCGTGAACTTTATTCTACTTCATTCGCTCAGATGACTCTAGAATTAAACGCTTCAGATGATCGAGGTATTGATATAGTCCGTGAGGAAATTCAAGCCTTCGCAAGTACTTTAAGTGCTTTAAGTGCTTCTTCCTTCGGCTTTAAATTAGTGATTCTTGATGAGAGTGACTCTATGACCAAGGATGCTCAATTCGCTCTCCGGAGAATTATAGAGAGGTACACAAAATATACGCGTTTCTGTTTGATATGCAATTTTCCCTCCAAAATAATTCCGGCTCTTCAGTCCCGGTGTACGAAGTTTCGTCTTTCGGCCTTAAAATTTGAAGATATCAAGAATACAATTCAACATGTATCCTCTCAAGAAGATTTAAATGTTACTGAAAAAGGCATAGTTGCAGTATGTACAGTTGGTTGCGGTGATATGCGAAAATCTTTAAATATTTTACAGAGTGCGCATCTTGCTAGTCTTGCTAGAAAAAATATAATTGATGAGGATTTAGTATATGCTGTGACCGGTAAACCTTTACCAGGAAATATAGGAAACCTCTGTGATTCTTTACTTGCACTTCCTTTCAAGGAGGCAGTGCTTTCATTGGTTGAACGAAAGAAAATTGAAGGATTGACACTATCGGACATAGTTGAAGCCATGGTGGCGTACGTTTCCCAACTAAACGTTTCTTCTTTTTTCAGAATCAAATTTCTGAAACAAATAAGTGAGACTGATCGCTGCGTGACTTGCGCTATGGGTGAGCGGTTACAGCTATTAACTATTGTATCCATATTTTCGAAACTAAAATCTCAAGCAAACATCAATAACAAAATATAATTTTAGTACCTGAGTGTAATATTAAGTTGCTACGAACAAAAAAGAGAGCTCTATGCTTAAATCCGGCCCAATAGACCAACTATGGGACTTTCGCAAAATTTAGAGATGATGCGAAAGGTGGGATTTGAACCCACGCGCTCAGTTGAGCACCGGGATATTTACAATTTGGGGATGTGGGCACTTTTTGAAATATATGTACATAAAATAAAGGGGAAAAATATAAGGAGCGTTTTCCATTTTCAGACTCCCAGTATTCCATATATTTGAATGTCAGCGAGTTCGCATAGGGTACTTGTAAGTTTTCCTCCCTGCACAACTCCTTAAAGATAAATATTCTTACCTGAAAAGTATACTCTAACGTGCGTAACTCGAGTTCATTTGAAAGTAAACTTACTCCCCACTCCCCTGTAAGTTGCTTATAAGTTTAAGTAAACTTACAGAGTAAGTTTTGACTGCCTGCTGTAAGATAGTAAAGCTGAAGGCGAAAGCTCTTACTTTCGTGACGAGCTGTAAAACGAAAAGCAAAATCGTGGACATATTTTCGTCATAAAAGTTTCTGCAACAACCAGGAACGAAGGTCCACCCTTGATATCAGATGCCTCCATACAATGATGTCGATACTGAAATTGATGAAGAAGATTTTAAGGGGTCCACGGTGCGGGAGCAAGATCGGTTTTTGCCAATTGCAAATATCAGCAGAATTATGAAGAAGGCACTACCAGCAAATGCAAAGATAGCAAAAGATGCTAAAGAGACTGTTCAAGAATGTGTATCGGAATTCATTAGTTTCATCACCAGCGAGTAAGTAAAAAATGAACAATATTTGAGCTAATTTATACATTCTCATGTAGAGCGAGTGACAAGTGTCAGAGGGAGAAAAGGAAGACAATTAATGGGGAAGATCTTTTATGGGCAATGAGTACTCTTGGTTTTGAAGAATATGTTGAGCCTTTGAAAGTATACTTATTGAAGTATAGAGAGGTAGAAAAGTTATTCATCACAATTTCACGATTTTCTTATTTTTATTTTGTAGACGGAAGGAGATAAAACACACTTGGAGAAACAAATTCCGGGAACGCAAAAAACTTGAAGTGGACAAAAGTACTGAAGTTGGCCTGTTCAATTTCAAAATATTTGTAATGTAATAAATTAGCCTTTTAAGAATCAGAAATAATTGCATGAACCAACTCTGAAATATCGAGTTGTTCTGATCTAGCTGTTATTTTCATGGTCACATTATTTAATTCGTCAATTCCAAAGTTCGTTATTATGAGAACCTGGCTTTCACCAACGCACATTCCAGAAAACAGAGTTGAATGAGAGCGAGAGTTAGGTGGAACTGCTTCAGTTCCCTCACAAGGCTGACATCCTATAATATTAATAACCATTTCTACAGCTTGCTGTAATCCTTCACGTTTTCCTATGTCATAATCACCAGAACACTCACATTCTTCTGAGAGAGAGTCCCAAGCCTACAGCAAAATATTTAAATATTTAGAAACTGAATTATTAGTTCTAGAGTATTACCTTCTTAAAACTCGAAATATTGGTCGGTCTTAAATAATCCGTTAATTTCAAATTAACATCCTCGAGCGTATACTCATCGTCATATCCCTCTTCTTCAGGTTCACCAGTGGAAGGATCTATTTCTTTTGATGTGAACCTAAGAACACAAGAAAACTTTGCTTGCTCAAAAACTCCCTAAAAAAAGAAACTTGAAAAAATATAAAAAATAAAAATGCTTCTTTACTTCTTTCCGGTCAAAAATAACAAAAGCGGAGCCTTCGTCGCCTAGGGGCATCCTGTCCAGTGATATTGTACTATTTTCTATTAGAAAATCAGTGCCTTCATTCATTTCCATCGATACTGAAATGTCCTCAAGTAGTTGTTCTTCAATTGTATTTGTACATTTGAACTCAAAGACTACATGACTTCGAAACATATGTACAATGCAAGTGACCTGCGAGAGAACTTGAGTATTAATAAATGTGATAGTATTTAAACTCACCTTATATTCAGTTTCTGCTTCTGTTAAATTAATCGGCTTCGAGCTCTATAACAACAAATGATACAAGAAATACTTTGAACTTAAAGCACAAACCTTAAAAACTGAACCATATGCAGAAAATAAAGGATTCGATAGCAGGTTGGGTTGCTCCAATATAGACGAGACATCTTCTGAAAAATTATTATCATAGCCAGCTTTTGCGAGACTTTTACTAATGCCATGATCTGTTTTACTTTCCTGAGACGCACTGCGTACATTTGAAATAGAGTATGGAGAAATTGTGGATCCAGAGATGTAAGAATGAAGGGAATTCTCTAAATCTTGTAAAGCATAGTCCGTGACTCTTTGACCATTAATACCATCAACTTCGTGCAAGCTAAGCTTTTCCAATTTTTTAACACATAGGGTAGCTCGATCGCGAACTTCATCATCACTATCGTGTAAGCAACGATATAACAAGGTCAGAACTCGAGACCTAAGTAAAGGACACTCGGCTCCAAATTTTGATAGTGCAGAAATTGCTGATGCTCGAATAGCAGCATTTTCCAAAACCACTCTGTTATAAATGTACCGGATGTATTTGCTAGGATCTGTGGTTTGCGGCCCTTCACTCCCAAGAAGGTGCAGAATTTGGGAAGAAAGGTACGTGAATTCACAGTCTTCTATGAATTCACTTAAATGGGTCAAACCTGGATCCTTTGCATCCGGAATATTTTTTATGATACAAAAGACCGAATCGACAATTGCCTTCTTAAATGCGAATCCACCCTCCTCTCGAAGAATATTTGACAAAAAGTTAACAAGAGTACGGTGTTTATGAGGGAATTTCAAGCAAAGAGTTTGAATTGCTTGAACCACAACAATTTTGAATTCGTCCTAAAACACGAAAAGTGTTAATGCAAATCTCTAAAAAGAGTTTTTTCTCACCTGAATATCAGAAACAAATACGGTAATTTGCTTCATAAGCCTCTCGATGGATGATTCATTTCCTGTTTTTAATAACGTGGTTATTGCTAAAGTTGCAATTGACCGATTTTGATCAGAAATCAAGTTTTCCATATCAAGATTACAGTTAGTTACAGAAAGTGGATTTTTGAGAGCTATCTGATTGATTGCCCGTACTGCTCCAAACCGAAGAACAGGCTTTGATGAGGATAAAAATAATTGAAGCACCGAAACCGCAGGCTGTAACTCTCTCGAGGTAACTTCCTTCAAGTTTATAATTGCTCTAGGAAAAAGAATTAGATTAATAATTCTTTGCTAGCATTATCGTCCACCTTGCAGCCTCAAAAATAACCATTTCTGATTTGTTCCTTAAGCAGCCTTCAAGAAAATCAAAAAATGGTCTCGGGGCATTATCTGATGGAACTATCTGAGAGATGACCTGGAAACAGTTTTTCATAAAATTTGCATACATTGATAGTTATGCCTACTTGGGATACATAGCGAATTATCGAACACTGCGCGAGAGGTGATCGGATATTACTTTTAGTCAGCTGAGTGACAAGTTTACTGACAGCTAACCGATCACTCTGACGAATTTGGTGCAGTAAACTTAGAGCATGAAACTGGACCATCGGATGGCTCGAGTTAATGGCTTCCTGGATTTCGTTACTCCATCTTCGCACAATATCCGCATTGATCTTAAAAAAGCTGTTGATTACTTCTACCTTATAAAAATTATGTAGTAAATACCTTAAGAAGATGTATCCCTGAGACAAGAGCAGCGGAGGACACTACTGAATTTTTATCCACAACAGCTTGCTTGAGGTATCTCTCAATTTGCCCTAAAAGTCCTGCATCTGTAATGCTGCAAAGAACACGAATAGCATTGGATCTATACAGATCGACTTTACTGTTCATATCTTTCATTAATGAAGATGTCACAATGATGACCTATGTAAAGCAAGAATTTGTTATCTTGAGTTGGGAAAAAATAGTTGCTTACTTCATCAGAGCTTGGACACACTTCCTTGATGATCAGATAGACCATTCTGCGAAGGTTACTGTCCTTTGATTGAAATAATTTTGTGACGGAAAAGAATACTTCGGTAGCTTCAGTCTTGGTTTAAGTGAGTGACTTCAACGTATGATCTGCTTAAAATGTAAATACCTTTGTAAACGTGTCCCCCTGATTACATAAATACAGAAGTTTTGTGATGACCTAAACTCCAGATTTAGAAAAGATCCATTTAGAATAAGTATCGAACCTGCTGACATTTTCGTGCGTCTAGTTGAGAATCGTTAAAACAGCGAGCTTCTTGTAACACGGCGCCCTTTTCGATTCCCCAAAACGGGGAGTAGTAAACTGTACAAATCTTGATCAAAGAGTTTCATTTTCTAATTTTCATATGTACTACCGTCATCTGAGTCTTCATCGCGTTTCTTTACCGATTCGGATCCAAGAATAGTCGAGTTTTCTGCCATGATGGCCAATCCAATTCCGGTTCCTTTGATTAAAGAGCGGCTATTAGCGTTTTTATGAACTTGGTTCCTTCTTGAGTTTAGGAAAGGGCAACTCCACTTTAGGGTTTCGAAAGAAAGAAAGTTTTTTTGGGATTTCAGGATCTTCCCTTATGCCTGAAAAAATGACAGCCTCAGCTAGTACGAAAAGGAGCCGCCATTGCTTGAAGCCGTTCGATTGTCCAGGTATTTTTGCAGTGCTGAGACGCTCCTATTTTTGTGTTGCATTTTACCAATTACCACTTTTGTCTTTGTTTTCATATCACTTTTCTATAGCTAAGGCCAAAGCATGCGACTCGAAAAATGCTGGTTCTGTAGTTCGACAATATATCCAGGTCATGGAATATGTTTCGTTCGAAACGATTCGAAACTATTTAAATTTTGTCGGACTAAGTGCCACAAGAACTTTAAAATGAAACGAAATCCTAGAAAGGTGAAGTGGACAAAAGTATATCGTGCTTTGCAAGGCAAAGACCTATGCGATGATACGATATTTCAGTTTGAGCGTCGTAGGAATCGCCCACTAAAGTATAATCGCGAGCTAATCAATTCCACCTTAAGTGCACTTGATAAATTAGATGCCATACATACTCGTCGATCGAGTAGGTTCTTTGAAAATAGAATGAACGAGGCAAAGAAGGACAAGTTTGTGCATGATAAGCAGATGATTGAGCAGAATATTGGTCTGGTTCGAAGTTCACGCACTGAGAAACTGAAAGCAGCAAGAGATTCAAATAGAATAAAATTAGACTCAATTAATTTAACTTGCAGCAAGCAGGAAGAGTAGTTGCTCTTTATCTTCTATACTTATTTTAAAAAACTTGCACATACTGATACTGCAAACTTTTGAAGTACTATTACGAAGCAGAATAATTACTTATTAGTGATAGAAACTGCGATTCAATAACAGAAGGTCTTGAGTGAAACCATACTAAACCATTACTACCCACAGCAATTTCAAAAGGACGAGTAATATTTAATGATTTCATCAAAACATGTTTGTTATAAAGCAATGTTCGGGCCACTGAAGGTACAATATTAAATATGAACCCTTTTTGTAGTATAGCATGTGTCGCTGCATTCTCCGAACATGAAACTGTTAATGGAGAGTACATGTCTCCAATTTTCTGTACCCTGCAACACAAAATCGTTCCAACTTGTATGCGATCCGACTTGAGGAAAAGATCTCTTTCAGAGTTCATAATCAACAACTTAGCAAGTTTCTTGGCCTTACAATCAATCAGCAAGTGCGAACTTGACTTGTCCACAACTATACCAAGGATGATATCTCCCTCGACAGGGAGATACGCATTGTAGTACATTTTCTTACTCGTGAACATTTTTATTCGAAATAATGAATCCAAGTCAGCTTTTAGCTATCTAAGTTTAACAAACCTGTTTGCCTTGTTGAAGTCTTCTGCTTCCCCTCGTGGGAGTCGAGCGTTTCACAGTGCAGTTCGAATACAGTTGTACATTAATTTAAGCACGCTTAAACTTGCCTGAGCTTATTCTTGTTAGCTAGCAACGGCGTTATAAGCACTGAACGAAAAATCAATATTACGACGAAGTTGTGTACTTCCGGCGCTTGGCAGTCCTACACCTAATTTTTAGCTATTGCGATTCTCCTCCCTTTTCCCTTCTTTTCCTGTTATATTCTACTAGTTTCCATGGACCTCCTCCCGCCAGTATGGCTGTGAAGGTCGAACAATTTTTTTGAGCAACCTTGGAACCCAGGGAGAATTTTTTCCTAATTCCTAACACTTGTTTTTGTTTTTTAATTTCATTTTTATCATTTTTTTTACCAGACACGCCAGACGCCTTTTACTTGTGTTTTAATTCCATTTTTACGAGTACATTTTTATCATTTTTACGCCAGAAAACAAAAAAAATTTCGACGTAGTTTACGGGTATTACGGGTATGGTATACACCAAAACCCATTTTTTATTGCTTTTGGAGGAGGTCTTAGGGGGTATTTTCTCTTGAACCAAACCTGCAGAACTACTTGTAAAGAGAATTAGGCACAAACAACGCAGCAAAAGTGCATTCTCTTTCTTTTCGCATACGGGTGACATTTTGAGGAGGTTTCGTGGGTAGAGTTCATTTCTCACCTTTTAAAAAGAAAGCTTCATTGCGTTCGAGCATACAATAATGATTTGTAAGAAAACTGCCCACTTCAATAGTTTCAGTACGAAAAAAACAAGTACAAAAACAAGTTCAAAGTTGTATTACAAACCTAAAAGTGGAAGATCAAAAGATGGACTAAACGTAAGTGCAATTGATGCTGCACAACCTTTTGATTTCGAAGCGAAAGCAAAAGTTGTAACGGATAGAAAAAATGCTCTGAAAATAGGTATCGTAGGTTTCGGAAATTTTGGTCAGTTTGTGGCAAAAAGGATTATATCAAAGGGTCATACTGTAATTGCTACTTCACGAGGCGATTATTCTGCAGTCGCTAAAGATTTAGGTGCTAGCTTCTATCCTGATGTAGATGATTTTTGTGAGGAACATCCGGATATCGTGATCTTAAGCACGAGTATTCTTTCCACAGAGAAGGTTTTACGAGAATTTCCTTTCCAAAGGTTACGGCGGAATACTCTTTTCTGTGATGTTCTCTCCGTAAAGCAATTCCCGAAGCAACTATTCCTCAAGCTTCTTCCTAAAAATTTTGATATTCTATGCTTGCATCCAATGTTTGGTCCGGATAGTGGCAAAGGAAGCTGGAGAGATTTACCTCTTGTGTATGAGAAGGTAAGGGTTGGTGAAGAGAAAGGTAGAAAAAATAGGTGCGAGCAATTCCTTCATTTATTTGAAGATGAAGGTTGTCGTATGGTAGAAATGTCCTGTGAAGAGCATGATAGACAGGCTGCTTCATCGCAATTTATCACACATACGGTAGGGCGAATGCTTGGAACCATGGAGCTTGCAGACACAAGCATTAGTACAAAAGGTTTCGAGTCGTTAAGATCTCTTGTTGACAATACTTATAATGACTCCTTCGACTTATACTATGGCCTATTTATGTACAATAAAAATGCTACAATAGAACTCTCTCGTCTCGAGCAGGCATTTGATGAAGTTAAAGGTCAGCTGTTTAATAGATTGCATGAAATCATTCGAAATGAAATTTTTATAGAAGATGATGAAAGGGCCTCCCAGAACAAGCAAAACTCGGATCACTCAAACCTCCAAGGAGTGTCAGAAGATAATGCGAGGAAAAATTAAACGTATTTAGAATGAGGGATCTTGTAAAAAACACTGCACTATGAATTACTTAATGCCAAGAACTTTCTTGCCCGAATCAGATATATTTTTGATTCGTTCTTTCCTAAGGAACTCCTTTTTCAAGTAAGCTGAACGAGCTTGAAACCTGCTACTGCTCAGGCTGGATTCCCGAAAGGCACGAATAAACTGAGCTATTCGAAATTTATGGCTATGGTTTGGGGATGAACCGTGCACAACACGTTGATCCCAAATCAGCAGACTACCTGCACGCATTGTGATACGTTGTTTCAGTGAATGTATGGGATCAAAAGAGCTAAATTTATAACTTCCTGCTCCGTGACCACGCCAAACTAACCTATTCTCTTCTTGCCGACTACCTCTAGCTATCTGATCTTTCATAGATGATAGTGTACTGCACCATTTGGCAAAGATATGATGAAATCCAGGAACAAGGAGAGTCCCACCATCGGATTCACGATTATCTGTTAACGAAAGGATACCTTGAATGTTAGGGCTTGTTAGGATAGAAACTCCGTTTAACTCCTTGCTGAAATCTCTGACATGCTCAAACTCTAAGTCATTAATAGGAGTGCAGCCAGTATTATATGTCCACGGATTCAAATCAAGATGCAAATTACTAGGAGTTTTCCATGAATTTTTGTATTCTGGTTTATCTTTAATTATTTGAGTAGGTCTATACAAACACCATCTATCATGAGAAATAATAATATCTTGTGACTGCAGCATAGCTTGAAAAATTGCAATAACTTTAGGATTGATCCTATTTTTTAAAAGTTGGTCACTAAATACAGCAGGTTGAGGAGCCAACCCGTAAGTTTTACTTGACATCAATTCAAATGTTTCAAAGTTATTTCGATCGAGACCAGCGTTCTTTTCTTCAAGTTGATCCCATATTTCTGCACAAGTAGTAGCACAATCTTGCTCATTCAGAACATTTTCAAAAACAACGAAACCATATTTGTGAAAAAACTGAAATACATCATCCATGTTCGTTGAACAACGATCATATAAAAAGCCAAGAACATATCCATCAGAGTCATGAGGTATGCTGAGGATACTAGGGTAAGAATCCCAGCTTTTCCAAACATTTTCATAATACTCTTTGTCTTGAATTTTCAATAACTGCAAAGAGTCTTTCTTTAGTTTTGCTTTGATTTGCTTAAGATTTATAGCAGCGGCCTTAAGAGTTTCTATGCTGGCGCCGCTGGACTTAAGATATTTTAGCTCACAAATTTGTTCTTCATACATATCTCTATAAGTTCGCTGCTGTGCAAATTGTCTTTGTTCCATGATTTCAAGATAAAAAGTGCCTTTAGGTAGTTGAATCGAGGAAGTAGAGAGCTAGGAAGCGCTACTTCCTATAATAAATTGTGAGTAGTCATCAAACCAATAGGCATATATTAAGATAGCGTAGTATCAAGAGAAGAGCACGAAAGCCTTTCACATATTATTCTTCCCCTCTATCTCGAGACTCCGGGGTCCTTTCTCCAAAAATCGAAATTTCCGAGTTTCATTTCGTATTTTTAGTTTTTTTGAAATAATATTAGAAGTGTTTGGGGTCTTATGACCCTAAATGTTAACAATTTTAGAAGGATAAAAGGGAAGTAAATTGATTTATCCTTGAGGGTTTCACAATTAGTCAATGGGAAGCGCTTGGTTCCAAACAGAATCATCATGTACTCATCTTCATTAATTCATGTGCAGTCTTCATGTATCGAAACGACCCCGAGTCGATGTACACAATTATCTTCTCGCACAACCTCCAAGCTTACTACTTTACAGAAATCGTCGTTCCGGGGAGGGAAGGCGCGTTGTGAATTAGTTATTCAAATGGCCGCTACGAAGGAGAAAAAAAACGCGGATCTTGTTCGTCTCACGGAACTATTAAATGCTGAAGAAACACTGGTTGTTGCCGCAGTAAATTACAAGGGCTTATCGGTAAGAAATGCTTTTTTGTAGAGTTCGCCTAATCCAATTTTTTCGTCTCTCTATCCAGTCAGCATTTGGAAATTACTAACTTTTTACATTATAGGTGAAGAATATGATCAAATTCCGACGGGAACTTCCAGATGGTGCTACTTTGATGGTAGCTAAGAACACATTGATGCGTCGAGCGAGTGAAAACACAAAATTCTCTACAATAAGTGAGTGTTCTAAAGGAATGAATGCTTGGTTATTTGTCGATGAAAATGTTGCGCCTACTTTCAAGAAGTTTAGATCATTGGCGAAAGACTGGAAAAAAGAGGGTGTAGAGATTGATTTCACAGGCGCGGTATTAGACGAGAAGTTTCTGGCACCTTCTGAACTGAAGCCTCTGGAGTCTTTACCAACTAAGATGGACTTAATTCAAAAGATAGCAGTTGGCCTCAAACAAGTTCCCACAAAAGTGGCACATGGTACTAAACAAATCCCATCAAAGATAGGATATGGAGTTCGTGCCATTGCAGATGGTAATAGTGACATGATAAGTGAATAATATAGGTGTTAGTTGTTTTCAATTGCCAGGCACGGGAAAAAACTTTTTTTGTTCATAAAAACCTATCCTTCTCTTATAATTTTTGTTAACGGCCTTAAAAGGACGTAGTTGAAATATGCTATTCACCTAAGCACTCCTACTATATGTTCCATTAGCACCACCTGTCTTTTCTTCGAGACGAGTGTAATCTATAGTAATACCCTTCGAAACACCTTTGCACATATCATAAACTGCTAAACTACTCACAGAGGCACCCACTAAAGCTTCCATTTCTACTCCAGTTTGTCCATTTGTTCTCACAGTAACTCTAATATCAACTGCGTGGCGCTCTTGATTCAAAAGTAGTTGTACATCAATACCTGAGAGCATGATAGAATGGCAGAGAGGGATCAAAAGATGTGTTTGTTTAGCTGCATTTATCCCTGCTATTTTGGCAACTGCTAAAACATCTCCTTTCTCTAGCTTGTTTTTGAGGATAAGCTCGAAAGCTGTTGCACCTAACGACACGCGAGAAGCAGCTACGGCAACCCTCCTTGTCGTTTTTTTTTCACTTATATCAATCATCTTTGCATTTCCGGTATTATCAGCATGGGTAAGCACTTTCTCAGAACGACCTAAAGAAATTGAGTTCCCCTTAACAGTTCTCGTGGTTGAAAAATTTGACACCAAACGATTATAATAATACGAGGACTGAAATCTACAAACAACAGAAGAATGACAGCACAGAGAAGATCGTGGGGGGAAATTATTGATTAATTTTAGAAAATATGTGTGATGTGAACGCTTCATCTGTGCGTGTATAACATAAAAATCCAAATGGGGAGAACAACCTTTTCCTTTTTTCCTTAATTTTTAGGGTGTAAGTGTACATAATTATGGGATGATGCTCTGAAATTAATCCTCGTGACTAAGTTCTTCTCAGTTCTCACTTCACTTAACAAGCACAAAAATGGATATTTTTAGAAGGTTTGTATGCGTTCATACGGGATGTGCGAGATATGGATTGAAATATTTTGATATTGATTAAAAATAGAAATTTCAAGACAACTTTCTCGATATGCTGAAAAACACAGTGCAACTACCACTCACCTCTCAGTTGAAGCTTTTAAGTTTTAGTCAAATACTGTTGAACTCATCAATTAGAAAGAAAAGGTTTCGAGGAAGTTTCCACTCCTTGAGTGAAGGAGCTTCTCTGCACGACAATCATTCTGAGAGAAATTCTACAACTACTTTACAAAGGGTAAGTAAACTTCTTGCCTGTAACGGTATTTGCAGCCGACGTGAAGCAGAAATTTTGATTGCCAACGAGCAAGTTCTAATCAATGGTGATACTGTGGTTAAGCAAGGTTGGAAAGCTTCAGAAGAGGACATTATTGAGGTTACTCAAGCAGGGCAGGCTTGGCTAGATAGAAAAGTAACAATTGTTTTGAATAAGCCCAGAGGATATGAAAGTATGTCATCGCTAGATGTCGAAGAAAGTGCATTAGCTTTAATCTGCAAGGAAAATGAACACTTATCTAAATATAAAAATGAAAGCGAAAGAATTTTTAGATGTAACGAGGAAGTTTTGAATACTTTGAGCATAGTCGGACGTCTCGACAAAGAGAGTCGTGGGCTTTTGATACTCACTGGAGATGGTTCCTTGGCTAGAAAGCTGCTCAATATCAGTTCAACTCCTAAAAGATACCTCGTCACTGTTGACGAAGATGTTCACAATGGTCACATGGACTTTTTGAGAGGACAAGTATACTTAGACGGCGAAGCTCTTTTGACGATGTCTGTCGATTATATTAGTCCTAGAGTGCTTGCATTCACGTTGACAGAGGGTAAAAATAGACAAATTCGACGCTGCTGTGCAATGGTTGGTTTGCGTGTGCTTGACCTTTGTAGAATTTCTATTGGGTGCTTTGAGCTGGGAAATTTACCTGAAGGTTCTTGGAGAAGATTAACGCTGAAGGAAATCGCAAATTTAAAGAGAAGATAATCTCTCTGAATATTTTAATGAAAATTATTCTGAATTAAAGATGCAATACGCCGTGCTTTCTGCATACCAATCCTGGGGATGTTCGCAAAACCAAGAACGGATGTGTTCAATACAATCAATAAGTCTGGAAAAATATTTATGAAAGTTGAAACATCTACCTTATTGAGATAGCTTATTTCAGCTAAAGTCGAATTGGTTATTGTAAGAAAATCAAGATTAATGCACTCCCCTATTCCAGTTTCCTCGAGAAGAACTGAAATTGTTTCAACATATCGACCCAACTCTTCGTTATCCCATGCCAGAATTAAAGATATACCATTCAGACAACAGAACGTATTTATCACTTCTATACTGTTCAAGTCTGGAGTATCGACACAGCATATTAAAATTAATCTTTCAAATTCACTATTCACTATGAAACTTGAGAGATTTTGAGACTTAGCGGCCAAGCTACGTAAAGAGAGGTAAAATATGCACGTTTTTTGATCAGGGAAAAAATCTCCTTCATTATCCGTAAAATAAATTTTAGTTTGCCTCAAATGTTGAAGTATAACATCTCCTCTGAGTGCATTGTTCACTAATAGTTCAGAATTTGCTTGCATAATAGTTGTTTCAACTCAACACCCCGAATTATCCTTCATTTTTCAAGTCGCATGAAAGTGAGGCTTCCGCCTCCATTTATTTCGGGAGAGTATAAGATTGATGATTCTTCTGAGAAATTCTAGTGAGGAGTTGTTAAGATAGCATGGTACCACCTGTACCGTCAACACTTAACCATTAAATTAAACGTTCTACTTTGGTACCTAGGTACGTTACAGCCGAATGTTTTTTTCCAATATTTTAAAAGGAAAGGTTATAAGTAGGTTCGTGATCTGAAGAGTTTAGTGCATCAGGGTTTTAAGTCTTTCATTACGAGTATGGCCATACGACGACGTACGTGAAATTAAAAAACAAGACGACGTACGACGTCGTACTTGTTTTTTAATTTCATTTTATCATTTTTGGAGAGGGAAAAGGAATTTTCGTATACGAGAATTTAGGGTTTCTCATGACTCATATAATGAGAATTAAACGTATATCACCGCCTACAAATTTTTCGTTTCAAAATTCGTGCCTCCCCACTTTTGTAGAAAGTGGGAGCTTTTGTCAACTAGAAGGACTTTAAACCAACGCTTTGCTATCAGCAACTTTGTCTGCGATTGATCAATAAATTTCACTGTATCGGAGGTTCCATTTTGACAGATTTTTGATACGAGCTTTTCATTCAATATTTCCCACTTTCCCTCAAGATGAACATTTTTCGTTTTGGTATGTTTTCTTCTGCTGTTTCGCTCCATACCCTTTTAGAGTACAAACTTTGCTAAATCTTCAAACTGACACTCTCTCTTACTGCTTTTAGCCGGAGATATGACGCACTTGTTAAGTATAATAGTGAGTATTTTCATAACCACAAGACAATAGTTTCTAATGAGCTTAACAGGTCCTCCTCCTTAAAATCCATGCAACAAAGAATTGTTCTGGAGTTTCTCTCAAAACACAAGAACTCTATGCGATAGTGTTTGTGACTAGATACCTTGATCTTTTATTTTCCTTCATTAGTTTGTATAACACAATAATGAAGGTGATTTTTATAGGTTCTAGCGCGTGCATTATTTGGTATATCCGTTTTCATAGAGTGGTCAGCCAAACTTATGACAGAGAGCAAGATACGTTCCGTGTAATATTCCTCATACTCCCTTGTCTCCTACTTGGAATATTCATAAATCATGAGTTCACAATAACTGAAATTTTATGGACTTTTTCCATATACCTTGAAGCTGTCGCTATTCTACCGCAGCTTGTACTATTGCAACGTACAAAAAATGTAGATACACTGACAGGAAATTATGTATTCTTACTGGGAGGGTATAGGGCGCTTTACCTATTAAACTGGATTTATCGCTTCCTGACAGAGCCAGGTTATCGGCAATGGATTGTTTGGATCAGTGGGACTATACAGACTGCAATTTATTGCGATTTCTTCTACTACTATTTTCAGTCTTGGAGACGCAATGAAAAATTGTCTTTACCCAATTAGGTCTAAATTCAAGCTTCTGCTAGAATTTCAAGTTAGCTTCATGAAGATTGATACTTTATCGAGCAATGTTATACTTTTATCCTTCAGAATTTGAAGGAAGCTACAATATCTTAATTACATCGAGCAAGAATATCTACACTTTTAGAACTGCTGCTTTCAACCACTTCGCTGATTTTACCTTCAACAAATAAGTTTACCTATCACGAAGTAACAAATGAAAAAACTTTTACTTAAGATAAAAAAAAATTTGTCTGCACCGTTTCTGTAAACTTGTTTAAGTTCCTTAGTGCAAAGAAAAATCGTGACCACTGTGAACAGTGGGAATTAATGATAGACACTTGAAGTAATCCACCCTGCATATTGAACATTTTATACCAGAAACGTGTTAAGTCAAGTAGCACTACTTTTACACTTTTCTGCCATGAAATCAAAGCATCTTCATTTATATATTGCTTGCTTTCGCTTTGTGAAACTAGTATTTCGGTTCACAGGAAAATCACAGGAAAAGTAAAATAATACAGCTAGGAATATTTAATTGTAAATCATACCAGACATCATCAAATCAGACTTCCTAGAAACAGTTGTACTTCCTTCCTTCATGGCGTTCATATAAGTATTAGAAGCTAGAGAGCAATCCTTTACTACACACCTTAAATTTAGTAAGAAAATTTTCCAGTGTGGGAATGACTTTGATCAAAACAGAAGACCCTGTGAGGTAAAAATTTAGCCATACTCTCTCCAAAGAAACTAGAAAATTTTACCAGGAGGAGTATCAATAAAGAAAATATAAATATTCTTCTTTCTATCCGATGGTAAAAGCTGAAATGACCCAAAATCACTCTGAAATGATTTGAACGTAAGCAAGAAATTCAAAATCAGCTTATGGCATACTTCACTTACTATTTCTTTCATATGATTCAACTTCTTCCATTTTCCCAGGTAAAGGTTGTGTACAAGTGGAGCACATTTACTGGCAACAAAAACATCACATGGCCAATCTGCTCCACATCTTTCCGACCAAAGCATCTTGTATTCCCACGAAGACGGTATACTGAATCCATTTCCAACCCTCTGCGTTCCAAAATAATTTTGGGAGCGACACGGACCCTTAACAAGTCTCAATTAAAGCTGACTAATTTTGAGTGAACAATAACCTTATACTCTTCCGGAGGTTGACACCATCCACCAGATTTAGCTAGCCACTTTCTTGGACAAGCTTGCTCGTAATTCTGTATAATTGAAAACGTTAATATCTTCTCAAAATGTTTAAGAAATCCAAAGAATTTCAGTGTTGCCTCGTTTACCTTTCGAATGCATTCATCAACAGTAAGAGTAATTCCGATATTCATTTTCTGCTAAAATTTCAAACTAAAAAATGCGATATCGAAAGAAAAGCTGGTACATTTCTCCTTGAAACAATGTTTGCATTAAGTTGAATTTGCCAGTATAGCATTACTCCATAGCAGCTAAATTGAGAAAAGCCAGGATCTTTCCCACTGAGCTATAACGGAGTTATTTGCAAAGTAATATGCCAATTTTCAAGAACCTTAAAATCATTATTTCTCTGCGTGGGTATTTCTCCTGCCTTTACAAATACCTAAAAATAAGAAGGATCTAAGTTGGTAGTTCAAATTCAAAAAGGGCATACCGTGATATTTCTTTCACTTCTATGTTCATTACTATTCGTATGAATAGTCAGTCTCGTTCCTTTACTTATATAAGCTGACATTACTCTGTAAATTTGCAAAAAATTTTCTACAAAATTCAATAAATAGCAAATACCTATAATTTCCAGGTTCAACTTCAACTGCCAAACACGTTCCACGTTGAGAAGCACACTCAAAGTCCTACGATATAATTAAACAAAGCTGAATGATTGACATAGATACCTTTTACCTTCCAATCCTCAGAACTTGGATCCCATAAATTGAGGTGAACTGCAACACAGCTTGTTAAAATGCTGAGAATAACAAATACCAGTTCCTTTCTTCTTCTCATAGTCTCAATCTTACTTCAATTTGAAGAGAAACAGCTTTACTACTAACGGCACCATTCGCCAGTATACATCGGAAAAGTTTTTGGCATAATAATCACTTTAGTGCGACATGGTTTCCTTGCAAAATAATTTCAGTAACTCATTTGCCCAACCAACTTCAATATTGAAATGTCCCACGAAAAACTCAAGAAAATGTTAATCTTTTCTGCAGTGTAGTCATGGACTTGACGCAATATTTGTTAAGTAACAGTAAAAACGTGAACGCATCAAGTCAAGAACTCACAAACGAGAAGGATAGTAGAATAGTAAATGTGTCGGGATTTCGATGATATGGCGTATATGTTCCTTATTGTTATAAATTCCAAAAAATTTTGAAGATACAGGTACAACTGTGTTTGAGATTATCATGTATCACTCGAGTCCTTAAACCCTAAGACATTAAACACTAGACTAAATAAAGTCTAGTCTGAGAGAGACACTAGACTATTTTGAACAACTTTTACTACTTACTAGCAATAT
>MDSZ01001147.1_pt1 | contig 36041 bp, 31 predicted proteins | sample 811201 | NCBI WGS metagenome assembly MDSZ01 (sample SAMN05326647, study PRJNA326480) | marine metagenome | isolation source: seawater | place: Indian Ocean: North | collected 2010
CTCAATCGCCGTGACGGCGCAAACCAAGAAGCTGAAGGCGAAGTGGACACCGGAATTAGGACAAGATCTTAATGCCTACCACAACCTTGACGCTGAGGTCGAGCTTACTCAGATTCTTTCGGAGCAAATTGCTCTCGAAATTGATCGTGAAATTCTTGCCGATCTCGTTAATGGTGCCAAGGCTGGTAAATATTACTGGTCGCGTTCACCCGGTATGTTCCTGAACCGTACAACTGGTGAGGAAGTTGGCGCTGCTTCGGCTGCTCCTGACTTCACTGGTACTGTCAGCGAATGGTACGAGACTCTTGTCGAGACCATCAATGACGTGTCGGCTCAAATCCATCGTAAGACCTTAAGAGGTGGTGCTAACTTCATCGTTTGTAGCCCTGAAGTTGCCGCTATCCTTGAGTTCACCTCTGGATTCCGTGCCAACGTTACTGTTGACGGCGAAACTGGAACAGTCGGTGCTGTTAAGACTGGAAACCTTTCTAAGAAGTGGGACGTCTATGTCGATCCATACTTCTTGCGAAGTGTAATTCTTGTCGGCCGTAAGGGAGGAAGCTTCCTTGAAAGCGGATATGTGTACGCACCATACGTGCCACTGCAAACTACACCTACAATCTTCGGACCAGAAGATTTCGTGCCCCGTAAGGGTGTCATGACTCGCTATGCGAAGAAGATGGTTCGACCTGATATGTATGGTCTTGTTATCTGTCGCGGTATGCTCGGTGAGTCCGGTGCTACTAGCTAAACGATAGCGTAGTCAATTAAAAAGAGCCCCTGCTTTGAAAAAAGCAGGGGCTTTTTGTATGTCTATGGCTATGTATAAGCAGAGGGCACATCGTTGAAAAGTGTTCAAGTTGATGCTTGAGGTGTATACCTCTATACAAACACGTTATAAAATATTAAAATAAGGAGAAATATATAATGGGAAAAAGATTAGGGCACGCTCGCATTCGCGAGCTGATTAACCAAAACAACAACGCGCTCAAAATTAGAGTCAACCCGACTGAAACATTGTCTTCGGTTGGAACGGTAGCCGCGCCAACAAAAACACTTACAGCAGCCGATTCAGGCAGTACGTTTTTTATTAATTGCGGAACAGTGAGTGTTGTGGCTCAGTTGCCGACACCGCAAGCTGGCTTGACTTTTAGATTCGTTTTGGCAACCGCTAGCGATGATGAGGGCTCGAAGGATTTCTTAGTCAACACAGGAAGCGATTCCGTCGATATGGGAGGTAACATCATGGTTGCCGGCGCCATTTTAGAGATTACAAATGCAACTTCTGCGATTATGATGGACGGTTCAGGCGGCGCCTTGACTGTCGGTGACTACCTTCAGTTTGACTGTGATGGCACCGACTGGTATGTGTCAGGTAGCACAAGAACTGCCTCTTCTGTTGTCATTAATAACGCCTTCGACGGTATTACGCCAGCATAAGAATATTAGATATTAATTGATTTTAGTATAGAGTTTCTGGCCCCCCTTCCTTTTGGTTGGGGGGTTTTTCTTTCTCAAAACTAAATTAATCCTTAAAAAACACAATTCCAAAATTTTTTTCGCCGCCAATTTTTTGAGATTTTCATTTTTAAGTATCTTAAAACTACTTAGTATAGGAGGCGTCTATGTATGGCCAAACCAAACTTAAGTCCGAAATCAACAACACCAGAAAATGTACTAACCGCAACGGGAAGCACTGCTGATGTAGCTGCGGCAGTCCCTTTTGGGATGTACACCGGTTCAGCAGATTTCATATCTGGCGCTGCAGCACAAGTTGCTTATGTTTATAAAAAACTAGGTGGCGATGTAATTGATATTGAAATTACAACAGCCAATGTGTATTCAGCATACGAAGAGGCAGTGCTGGAATATTCATATATTGTTAATCTGCATCAATCAAAAAACTTATTAGCTAATTCTTTAGGAGATGCGACCGGTACTTTTGATCACAAAGGTGAGTTAAAGTCTGGCCCAGAGAGCGTTAATTTAAAATATCCAAAATTTGAGCTTGGGTACGCACGCAGAATGGGTGAAGGATTTGCTAGTGAAGCAACCGTAGGGGGAAATGTAAGAGAATATTCCGCTTCTTTTGCCATTAATCAAGATCAACAAGATTATGATTTACAGGATATAATTGACTCGGCATCCAACAGCGGTGTCGATGACGGAGGTGGTGCTGTGCCATACTCAGGCAAAGTTGGTGGTAAAAAAGTATTGATAACGAGGGTGTACTACAAGTCACCAAGAGCAATGTGGCGATTTTATGGTTATTATGGTGGCGTAGGCGTGGTTGGCAACTATTCAACTTATGGCCAGTTTGCTGATGATGCAACATTTGAAATTATCCCGACGTGGCAAAACAAAATGCAGGCAATCATGTACGAAGATTCAATTTATACAAGAACATCGCATTATTCCTATGAATTAATCAATAACAGACTTAGATTGCACCCCACTCCTAGCGATTACGGTAATAATGAGAGAATGTGGGTCAAATTTATGATACCAACTGATTCTTGGGTTGATGATGACAATTATAATTCTGGTATTGTTGGTGTAAACAACATGAATACTTTACCATTTGACAATTTGCCATATGAAAACATAAATTCTATTGGAAAACAATGGATAAGAAAATATGCTCTTGCTGTTTCAAAGGAAATCTTAGGACAAGTTAGAGGAAAATTTGCAACAATCCCCATCCCGGGTGAATCAGTAACTTTAAATGGCAATGAGTTGATGTCTCAAGCTAAAGAGGAACAACAACAACTTAGAGATAAGTTAATGGAGATACTTGACCAACTAACATACACAGAATTGACAAAAACTCAAAATGAAGCTAGCGAAGCGGCCGCAAATGTTTTGAAGAATGCACCATTGCCGATTTTTGTAGGATAAATTAAATGTCAGATGAATGGAGACAACCAGATGCGCCGCCAGCACCATTGTTTACTGGTAAAAAAGAGCGTGATTTAGTAAAAAAAGTAAATGACGAATTAATTGAGAAAATAATTGGTCAACAAGTCTTATACTACCCAATTGACATTGAACGCACTAATTTTAATGAATTATATGGTGAAGCAATTGAGAAAACTTTTTTGCCACCAATAAGGGTGTACGCATTGGTTGAATTAAATGAATATGGCACTAAATATTCCGATAATATTGGTATGGATAAGGAAGCCAGAATTACTGTAAATTTTCATAAAAGAAGATTGGAAGAGGACCAAAATCTTTTTGTAAGAGAAGGTGATTTTATACTTTATGGTAAAACATTTTATGAAATTGTGATTTTAAAAGAACCAAGACAATTATTTGGCCAAATAGACAATAGATTTGAAATTACCGCCATGTGTGTGAGAGCAAGAGAGGGCTTATTCGATGCCGATTAAGAAAAATTTTGATTTTGCCCAATTACCAGCAGAACACGGAAGTTTTAAACTTCAAGATGTTGGCTTACATGCGTCTACAATCGAACTAATTGATCAATCTTTGGTCAGTTGGGTCAAAGAAGATTTAAGCCCAACTACAACCTCAAACAAGGGGTTTACATCAGTACCCGTGCTTTGGGTGACACCGGAACGTGCTTTTCAAATTAAAAATAAAAAAGAATTGAGAGATGAAACCGGTAACCTGAAATTGCCATTGATTACAGTTGAGAGAACAAGTATTGCCAAAGATCCCGCACGTAAAGGTGGATTTCAGGCTCACTTGTTTTCTGATAAGAAAAATGGAAGATCGGGGCGCTTTGTTATTGCAAAAAGAATAAAACAAGATAAAACACGAGATTTCCTTGTAAATGACGCCGCCCGCTCAGCAAATCAAACTGGCGGAACAATTCAACAACATTTTCCACACAAAAATCTTAAAAAATTAGTTATACAAATTGTTTCGATACCAATTCCTGTTTACATAAATGCAAATTATAAGATAACAATCGAAACAGAGTATCAAAGCCAAATGAATGAATTGGTTACACCATTTATCACTCGCCCGGGCCAAATAAATTCCTTCTTACTAAACAGAGATGGCCATAGATATGAGGCTTTTATTGAATCAGACTTTAGTCACTCAAACAACGTAAGTAACATGGGCGAGGATAACAGAAAGTATATTACCGAGATAACCATTAGAGTTTTAGGCTATCTGATCGGTGATGGAGAGGACCATGATCGCCCAATTGTCAGGATTGATGAAAATGTTGTCGAGTTACGCCAACCACAAGAGCGAGTTTTAGCTGGAGATTTCGACGAAAGCGAGGATCCAGAGAGAGAATTTCCCCGGGATTATGGCATTTTGTCTAAGAGTTAATAACAAAGCGCTTTTCCAACTTCGAAATACTATTTACAGTTGTTATAGTACCAAATATGGGTTAAATAGATACATTTTATAAAAAGGAACCGCAAATATGTCAGTAAAGAAATTTAAATTTGTTTCACCGGGAGTGTTTATTAATGAAATTGACAATTCATTTATTCCAAAAACACCAGACGTTATAGGCCCAGTAGTAATTGGAAGATCAAGATATGGCCAAGCCCTGAGACCGATTAAAGTAGATTCTTATTCAGAATTCATAGAAAATTTCGGTGAACCCATTGGTGGTGGCCGAGGAATGGATGTTGCCAGATTCGGAAATGATGTTGGGCCAACTTATGGTCCATTTGCTGCACAAGCGTATCTAGATGCAAGAGTTGGCCCGGTTACTTTCGTAAGACTACTAGGAGCCCAGCATGATGATGCAACAGGTACTGGATTAGCTGGCTGGAACACCGCAAATTTAAGCACTACTTTGGCTGACAATGGTGGTGCCTATGGTTTGCTTCTTGTTCCGTCAGCATCGAAGGGAACCGCTGTTAAAGGCACACTCGCTGCTGTATGGTATTTAAAGCAGGGGTATGCAATTACTCTGAGTGGTTCACTCAGGGGTTTTGGAGACGATGGAGATGGCAATGATGGCGACGGCGAGCCCTTGGCAGATTTTGATGGTGCTGCAGCACTGTTTGGAAGCTCAAACAGCGCGTTAGATGGCAATTATGATTCACTTACCGCACATATTAGAAAATCAGACGGCACTTCGATTCACAAAACAAGTTTCACCCTCGATCCAAACAGTGAGAAGTTTATCCGCAAAAGATTTAACACAAACCCACAGTTAACTAATGCTAGTATTACTCCATCTGCTAATAGAGAGTTTTATTGGCTAGGGGAAACATATGAAAACTCGTTAGAAAAACTAAACCTTACAGGCTCAACATATGGTGCAATTGTAGCACTTCAATCTGGATCAGCGAAAACTGGCTTACAAGATATGAAAAAAGGTTACCAAAATGGTACCGCAGGCTGGTTTATAGGACAAGACATTGAATCCGATGTTAGTAGCTATAACTCTTCAAATACTGAACGTGCCCCCAAATTGTTTAAGTTTCATGGCCTTGAGCACGGAGAGTGGTTGCACAAGAACGCAAAAGTTTCAATTGAAAGAATTAAAAGGTCTGTTTCTAAGAATGACAAGTATGGTTCTTTTTCTGTCGTAATTAGAAGTATTCAAGATAACGACAACGCTATTAAAGTTCTTGAAAGATTTGACCAATGTAATTTAAACCCGTCCTCGCCAAACTATATTGGTAGAAAAATTGGCGATCAATACTTCACATGGAATGAAGGCGAGAGAAGACTAAGAATACAGGGAGACCACCCCAACCAATCAAAGTACATTAGAGTTGAGGTCGATCCTGCAATTAGCGAGGGTACAAAAAATCCAATTTACTTACCATTCGGGTTTTATGGTCCACCCAAATTCCGCGACTTTATGTTTGTGAGTGGTACAAATCATCCATCCAACCAAGCGTATACTGCGAGTGCGGATGGCACCTTTGGTTCGCTTGTTGGTGGTGATGATGTAGGCAAGTCAGCGTTTGTTACCGCTGGTAGTAGCATAGCTAGAAGCCTTGTTGGAACAAGTGCAAGTCTTGGATCAATTTTTAATTTCCAAAAGGTCACTAAGAAGGTAGCCGGCGGAACAGAGCCTATTTTACCCAAGCCAAATGACTTTATTTACTGCGGCAAGTATGATTTGACAGGCACAATCGAATTCCCGCAAATTAATTTACGGGTCAGTGCATCAGATGCAACAATGGGTGATTTGACTGACTCTTACTTTGGTTTTCAAACTGGCAAGACTAGATTCACTACTGAATATGACCCAAGTATACCAGACATTCTACGCTCACTGCCAGCAGATGTTACATCGACTTCACCCGGTGTTGTCGCCAATTCTGTTGTATTCACTTTGGATGATATTAGAAGAAGCGGCTCTGATGGGTTTTGGGTGTCAGGCTCCCGCTTGAACAACTTATCAATAACCGCACAATCAGGGACATATGAAGGTGTGCTTGATGCTGGGTTTGACAAATTTACAGCGCCGTTCTTTGGTGGGTTCGATGGCTTTGATATCACTGAGGCAGAGCCTCTTCGAAACAGCCAATGGAGCATTTCATCAAATGCACTTAACAGCTATTCTTTTAACACTCTTAAAAGAGCGATTGACACAGTAGCAGACCCTGAATTTGTTGAAATGAATATCGCAACAATTCCGGGCTTGACAAATGCACAGCTTACAAATCACTTAATGAATGTATGTGAATCACGTGGAGATGCATTGGCAATTATTGATATTGAAAATGTATATACCGCTGACGCGGAAGGCACTGAGACACCGACACAAAGAAAAGGCACAGTTTCTCAAGCTATCAACAGCTTAAGAGCAAGAGGCTTGGATAACAGCTATGGGTGCACATTCTATCCATGGGTACAAATCAGAGATCAAGCTAGCGGTAGAATTTTGTGGGCCCCGCCGTCAATTCCAATGTTGGGTGTTTTTGCAAGCTCTGAAGCAAAATCAGAATTGTGGTTTGCTCCCGCAGGATTTAACAGGGGTGGCCTAACAGATGGAGCCGGTGGCGTTCCAGTACTCGGAGTATCTGAAAGGTTAACGTCCGAAGATCGTGATAGACTGTATGAGGCTAATATTAACCCTATCGCAAGTTTTCCTGATAACGGAATCGTTGTATTCGGCCAAAAAACTCTGCAGGCTAATCAGTCCGCACTTGATAGAATCAATGTAAGAAGATTAGCAATTTATCTTAAAAAGCAAATCTCTAGAATGGCAACACGCGTTCTGTTTGACCAAAACGTCGAGGCTACTTGGAATAGATTTATCGCTCTTGTAGAACCGTTCTTATCCAACACTAAGGCAAGATTTGGAATTTCGGAATATCGTCTTATTCTTGACGATTCGACCACAACGCCTGATTTAATTGATCAGAATATCTTATATGCTAAGATTATGGTCAAGCCTGCAAGATCGATTGAGTTTATTGCGATTGATTTCGTGGTTGCTTCAACTGGTGCATCGTTTGATGACTAAAGAGCAGACAACAAAACGCTTTTCAAGCTTCAAAATACTATTTACACATGTTACAGAACAAACAAAAAATATCAATAACAGAAAGGAATCATAAGTATGTCAGTAAAGAATTTTAAATTCGTATCGCCGGGAGTCTTCATCAATGAAATTGATAACTCGTTTATTCCGAAAACAGCAGATGTAGTTGGACCCCTTATCATAGGTAGAGCAGAGAGAGGCCAAGGACTCCGCCCAGTTAAGGTTGATTCTTTCTCTGAATTTGTAGAAAATTTTGGATTCCCAATTGCCGGCGGTTTGGGCGATGATGTTGCCAGAAATGGAAACTACGTTGGACCTACTTACGGTCCATTTGCTGCTCAAGCATATTTACGTTCTGCTGTTGGTCCTATTACGTTTGTTAGATTGCTTGGCGCGCAGCACGACGATAAAGAAACAGGTGGTGAGGCTGGCTGGAAATTAAACAATCCCGCCACTAAGGCCACTAACGCCGGCGCATACGGCTTATTGGTTATCCCATCAGCTTCGACAACCACAGTTGCAAGTGGCACATTGGCGGCAGTTTGGTATATGACTTCTGGCTACAATATTGTACTCTCAGGAAGTGTGAGAGGGTTTCAAACCAATGCCTCCACACTTACAGGTTCTGCAGCATGGTTCCACTCTGACACAGATGCGCTTGACACCGATAACAATTCGTTTACTGTTATGATCCAAGATAGCTCATATAACCAAGTGCATAAAACAAACTTTAACTTTAACGACAACAGTGAAAAGTTTATTCGCAAGCGGTTTAACACAAATCCACAATTAACGAATACAACAATTACATCAACCGAAAATAGAGAGAAGTATTGGCTTGGTGAAACATTTGAAAACAACGTTAGAGCTTTGGGCCTTTCCGGCTCCATGTTGGGTGCCATAGTTGCAATTGCTTCAGGTTCTAGCGGACTTCACACTAACCAACAAAGTTATCAAAATGCCACTGCTGGTTGGTTTATTGGCCAAGATTTAACAACCGACTCTGCAACATACAACCCAACAAACGAGGGTCGTATACCTAAGTTATTCAAACTTCATGGTCTTGAGAGCGGCGAATGGCTCCACAAGCACCTTAAGGTTTCAATTGAGAGAATTAAAAGATCAACTAGTAAAAACGATAGATTTGGTTCATTCTCAGTTGTTTTACGCAGTATTCAAGATAATGATAATGCAATAAAAGTTGTTGAAAGATTTGACAATTGTAATTTGGATGCATCATCACCAAACTATGTGGCTAGAAAAATTGGTGACCAATATTTCCAGTGGAACGAAGGTGAAAGACGTCTTAGACTCCAAGGAGATTATCGAAATCAATCAAAGTTTGTTAGAGTAGAAGTTTCAGACGCTGTTGGCGAAGGAACTTTAGATCCGCTCTATCTTCCATTTGGATACTATGGGCCTCCTAAAATTCGTGATTTTCTGCTTTTGAGCGGTTCTGACGCCGCACAAGCCAAGGGCTTCCCAGCGAATGCAGCATCAGGAAATTTCCCTAACGATTACATTACTTTGGACGCTGCAGGAAACTCTGATGGTACTGGTTATAACTTCATAGAGGGGCAAGGCCCAACTGATATTGCGGAGGGAGACTGGACGTTTGCACACCACATTAGTGCTGGCACTGGTTTGCGACATTATGTGCCTTCGGGTTCTTCTGCTCACCTTGTTGAGCCGTTTGATCTTAGAATTACTGCGTCTATTGGTTTTGCCGCACCAAGATTAAGAGTTAGTGCCTCTGATGGCACAATGGGTTCATTAAGAAAAGCATACTTTGGATTCCAAACGACGCGCGGTCGCTTTAGCACAACTTACGATGAAAGTATTCCTGACATGTTGCGCGCATTGCCGGCCGGCTTGACTTCCACTTCGAATGGTATTCAAGATTCACATATATTCACGCTTGACGATATTGTTAGAAAAGGCGTAGATGCTGAGTATACGTCAGGCTCGCGAGTCGCCGGAACATCTGTTACTGCAGTTTCTGGCACCTATGAGGGTATTTTAGACGCAGGGTACGATAAATTTACAGCACCGTTTGCTGGTGGATTCGATGGATTTGATATTACTGAATCTGAACCATTAAGAAACAGTGGATTCACGTCTACGACAACACAGACCAACAACTATGCTTTTAACACTATCAAGAGAGCGATTGACACGGTTGCAGATCCTGAATTTGTCGAAATGAACATTGCTACAATTCCCGGTGTTACAAACGCACAATTAACAACACATTTGATGAATGTTTGCGAAGATCGTGGCGATGCCCTTGCGGTAGTCGATATTGAGAGCGTTTACACAGCAGAGGCAGAAGGAACAGAAAGTGTTACAGAGAGAAAGGGAACAGTGAGTCAGGCAGTTACTTCTCTTAGAGCTAGAGGTCTTAATAGTAGCTATGGTTGCACTTTTTACCCATGGGTTCAAATTAGAGATGAAAACAGTGGAAGAATATTCTGGGTACCACCCTCTGTTCCGATGCTTGGAGTCTTTGCTAGCTCCGAAGCGAAATCAGAACTGTGGTTTGCCCCAGCAGGCTTCAACAGAGGTGGATTAAGCCAAGGAGCGGCCGGCCTTCCGGTGCTTTCAGTCTCCGATAGACTTTCGTCTAAGGACCGAGATAAGCTTTACGAAGCTAATATTAACCCAATTGCATCTTTCCCATCAAACGGAATTGTTGTCTTCGGACAAAAAACGCTACAGACGGATCAGTCTGCATTGGATAGAATTAATGTTAGAAGGCTTACAATCTTCCTTAAGAAGCAGATTTCAAGATTGGCCACTAGAGTGTTGTTCGACCAAAACGTTGAGGCAACATGGAATAGATTCAAGGCACTGGTTGAACCTTTCCTTTCGAATACAAAGGCAAGATTTGGAATTTCAGAATATCGATTGATTCTCGATGATTCTACAACAACACCCGACTTAGTTGACCAAAACATTTTATATGCAAAAATTATGGTTAAGCCTACAAGGGCAATCGAATTCATTGCAATTGATTTTGTAGTTGCGTCAACTGGTGCATCATTTGATGATTAATAAATAAGAGAGGACTTTTTCCTCTCTTTACACTACTTATTTTAGAAAGGAGTTATAAATATAATGGCATTTTGGGCAGAAAATTTTGGAGATGACGCTAGCCTTAGAGATCCTAAAAGAAATTTTAGATTTAAGGTAGAGTTTTCTAACGTGGACAGTAAAACAGGCGGTCCTATACTTTGGTTTGCAAAGTCGGTTAATAAGCCTAGTTTTACAGTTGCAACATCGGAGCATAAGTATCTAAACCATACTTTCTACTATCCGGGTTCAGTAACTTGGAATGAAATTACAATTGAATTAGTCGATCCAGTCGATCCTGATGTCGCTGCCACAGTTAGCTCTATTGTACAAGAATCTGGCTATGCACCGCCATCTGATGTTAACTCCCTTGGAACCATGTCAAAAGCTGGTGCAGCTTCTTCGCTTGGTCAAGTATTTATTTCACAAATTGATTGTACAGGTCAAACTATCGAAAAATGGACTCTTTGGAATGCTTTTGTTCAAGACGTCAAATATGGCGATTTAGAGTATGGAAACGATGAGTTGACTAGCATTTCCGTTGTGCTGAGATATGACTGGGCACGCCTTGAGACCCAAACGGCTGGTTCTGTTACCGCCGGCGGAGCAGGCGTACAAAACTTCTTTACCCCAGACGGAAGCTCCGTCTAATATGACTAACAAATTGAGAGGTGAAATTTGAGTCGAAATAATCCTGAACGTTTGGGTGCAAATGTGCACGACGCGGGAGCTACCCCCCCAAATGTTCAACAAGAAAGTGAAAATAGCTTTTCCTTCGTTGTCCCAACTGAGTTTGTGGAATTGCCGTCGAAAGGTAGGTACTATCCACCGGGCCATCCTTTAAATGGCCAGCAACACATTGAAATCAGACACATGACAGCAAAAGAAGAAGACATATTAACGTCTAGAACCCTTCTTAAACAAGGAGTAGCACTTGATAGAGTTTTAAAGAATATTATTGTTGATAGGCAAATCAATTTGGATAGCTTATTGGTGGGCGATAAAAATGCAATAGTAATCGCAGCTAGAGTTTCTGCTTACGGCAGCGAGTACAGAACAGCAGTAACATGTCCATCATGCGGAGAAACAAGTAAATATAGTTTTAGTTTACAAGAGGCTAGTATCTTTGAAGGTGATCCATCCAACCCGTTAGATGTGCGTAGCACAGAAAGCGGTACTTTTATGGTCCAACTACCGGTCACAGGTGTAACAGTTGAATTTAAATTATTGACTGGTATCGATGAAAAGCTTTTGACCAGAGGCATCGAAATGGACAGAAAATCAAAAAGTGGCGAAAGAAATATAACACGTCAATTGAAAGCGCTGGCTTTAAGTGTTAATGGCAGTAACAACCCTAATGATATTAATAATTTTGTTGACAACATGCCATCTATGGACGCCAGACAACTACGCTTGGCTCATAAATTAGTTTCGCCAAATGTCGATTTAACTCAAGACTTTGTATGCCCTTCTTGTGGCCATGAGCAGGAAATGGAGGTCCCGCTAACAGCGGACTTTTTTTGGCCTGACCGATGATTACATGTCAAATGTTTATGAGCAGTTCTTTTTTCTAAAATATTCTGGTGGCTGGAGTTTTTCTGAAGCCTACAATTTACCTATTGGTTTAAGAAAGTGGTTTGTAGAAAGATTACTTAAACAATTAGAGGATGAGAAAAAAGCAATTGAAAGCGCTTCCTCTGGAAAAGGCAGTCAAACTCACACGCTATCTGCAAACAATCAACCAAGAAGACCAAAGATATAATAGCCCTGAATAAACTTCAGGGTTTTTTATTTAAATTTAAACTAATTACTAAAGATTAGGAGATATTAGCATGTCAGACGACTTACGGCCAATTGTTATCGACTTTAACGAATACTCAAAAGACAACCTAAATGAAAGTTTTCTGAAAATGTTTGGGTTTGCGGTTAAGAACATATTAAAGTATATGTTCGACGATGCACCAATTCCAGTCAAAGTGAGAGGCCAGCCAACTCAGGTAAAGTCATTTGTTAATGCACTTGCCCAAGAAAAACGATTTCTAGATTCTTATAAGCAATATGGACTGGACGATCCAAGAACACTGCAGGATAAGTCTATTTTAACTCAAGCTGTTAGAAAATTTGAGAGAGCTACTGGGTTAAAGTGGCCTTTTAAATAGGAGTTAGTAAATGGCACCGCCACCAAGTTATACTAAAGAGCAATTAGCTTTAGCGCAATCATTTCTAAAAACTTTAGAAGATATTAAAAAAGCGCAAAAAGACGGCGTTGCACTCACTAGCGAACAGAATAACGCACTAGCTGCCAGAGGCTTGACATTAAATGATGTCAATCAAGCATTAAACGATCAACGCAGTTTATTGCAACAAATATTAGATTTACGACGTCAAGAGTCTGCTGATATTGTGGAGCGCATAGCTCAACTTGAAACACAGCGAACTGTACTAGAAAATCAAAGACAGACATTTCAAGATTTAATTGATTTGGCAGATACAAACAAGGATATTGCACAAACTCAAATTAAATTTCTCGAAGATCAGTACAAACAAGGCCAGTTAACATACGAACAATATTTACAACAAGTCAGATTGGCAGAGCAGGATTTAGCCCTTGCTGAAGAAAAGGCTGATACATTAAACGAGCAAGCTGGTGCCGGTGAAAGAGTAGGTGCAGCAATTGCAGGCGTATTGGGAATCAGTAGGAACACCACGCCATCATTTACAGAAAACCTAGTTTTAATGTTAAAACAAGAGGGCTCTGCCAAGGCCATGGTCAAGCAATTCGGGGGGCTCAAGGGTGTTCTGGACAGTATTGGAAATAAAGGCATTGAGATATTTACAGGACTATTTGCAGCTGCAATTAAATTAGCAAGAGCACAATTTGATTTAACACAGCAGCTTCGACAGAGCACAGGAGCAAGCAGAGAGTTAGTAGCGAACAGCACCGCTCTAAACAGAACATTTATCGATGCCGGATTAACAACAGACCAGCTAGGTGAGGCTTTTACAAGTTTATTTACAGGTCTCAGTGATTTTACTAGAATAACTCCTGAAGCAAGAAATGAACTTCTTATTTTGGCCGCTCAATCAAGAAAGACTGGAATAGCCTTTGATAGTTTTACCACCGCTGTGCAATTTGGCCAAAGAGTATTAGGCCAGTCTGCGATTGAAGCCGGCCAAAGTGCACAAGCGTTTGCCTTTTTTGCCAAAGAGATCGGATTACCTGCAGATGCAATTGTAAATGCGTTTAGCTCAGTGGCTCCTGCGATAACTGCGATGGGTCAGGGTGTTGATAACGAGTTAAGGGCACTGGCTCGTATCACTAAGGCAACTGGTATTGAAATGCAAAGATTGGTTGCAATTGGCGATCAGTTTGACACATTTGAAGGTTCAGCAAAAGCTGTTGGAAGTTTAAATGCAATGCTGGGTGGTGATTTTGTAAATGCGATTGATATGATGATGGCGAGAAGCCCATCAGAAAGATTTATGATGCTTAAAAACGCACTAGATCAGGCGGGCTTATCTTTTGATACAATGGGCTATTTCCAGAGAAAAGCAATTGCTGAGTCTATTGGCTTGAATGATACTGCTGAACTAGCAATGCTCATGAAAGGCAATTTTGAAGGTCTGGGCGAAACTATGTTTGAGACAACAGCGGACGTCGAAGCATATATGGCAGAACAACAAAAACTTAAAGACACTCAACAATCTTTAAATGCAGTTTTAGCTTCTTTAGCACCACGATTAGAGGGTTTAATACCTCTTTTTGAATCTTTCCTCACGATGCTGGGCGATCCAGAAAATATAAAGAATATCAAAAGATTAATCCTTGCTATGGGTGCTATGAAAGTTGTGTCTATGGGCTTGGGTGCAGCCCAGCTATTCATGGGCGCTGGCATGAAAAAGACCGCTTTTACAGTTGGCTTGCTAGCTCTTGCATTTGCTGGCCTTGGATATTACTTGTTTGAAAAGCAATATGCCTCTAACATGCTGCAAGGACTTGGAAAATTTTCTTTGGCAATATTTGGCTTAGGAAGAGCATCAGATGCATCTTCACCATCTATAACAAGAATGGTTGGTCCGCTGCTTGCAATGGGCGGTGCTGCACTTATGATGGGTGGTGGAGTTGCTATTGCAGCATTAGGCGTTGCTGAGTTGATTACTTCGTTTGAAGGCTTAGGTCCTGCCGCCGGCCCCGCTGCCACGGCAGTTATTGGCTTGGTATTAGGATTTGGCTTGCTTGTCGGTGCTTTAGCAGCGGTGGCTATATTTGCAGCACCAGCCGCACCAGTATTGCTAGCAATTGGCGCAGCTGTTGGGTTGATAGGTCTTGGGATTGGCCTTGCTGCCGCTGGCATGTCATTGTTTGTTGGCTCGTTAGCTAACATGTTCCAAAACGTCAATCCATTGGATCTGGCGCTAGGAATTGGAGCCATGGCTGCAGCATTACCATTCCTTGCTTATGCTGCTGGAATAGCCATCATGCCCATAGGTGGCCTTGCTGGTGCCTTCCTTGGTTTAGCTGCTGGAATAGCAGCCTTAACACTCTCATTGGGCAAATTAGAAAGATTAGAAGGTTTCCCAAATCTTCAAGCTGCAATTGTTAATCGAGTCATGGCAGTTACTGTTGGTGCTGGACAGGCAACTGGAAGAGCGGTAGCGGCTGCCGTGCCCGTACCGGCCGCCCCCGCAGCAGGTGCTGGTGGCACTGGTCCAATTACAATCCAGCTGGATCGACAAGGTACGATTGACTTCTTAGGTGGCACTCCTGTAACTAAAGAAGGACTAGCCTCAAGAGTATTCAGCGGTTACAACTCTTGATTTTGAGATATAAATTAAAGAATAATTTGCAAACACGGTAATTACTACAAGAGGATAGTAATCATGTCTAAAAAATCCAAGTTTAATACCAATAAATACGGTTTAATGACCGGTGAAGTACACAACACAAACCGGACTGCCAGACCGGGTGTGCCCATGTATCCGTTTTCTGATGGATCGGATGATTTAGCTAATATAAAATCTTCAATTATAGGTGTAAAGCACATACCTAGCCAACAGTCAGTATTTTTTAAAGCTTTCATAACACAGTACAATGAAAACTTTGACTCAGAGTGGGAAAGGACCACAGTCATGGGTCGACCAGATCCGTTGCTACAGTTTCGCAATACTCAAAGAAGCATTTCTATCGGTTGGAATATTCCCGCTGCTAGTTTAGGAGAGGGTGTTGAAAATTTACAAAAAGTCCAAGAGCTTGTTAGATTCTTGTACCCATCTTATAATACAGTGTCCGGTCTGGACGTTAGCGATGAGATTAGATTTAATGCATTGGGTATTGCTTCACCACCGTTAGTTCGGTTAAAGTTTATGAACATGATTACAAAAACAGAACGTGGCTCTAATACTGTTTCTATAGGGACTTCCGCAGACAATAGAGGCCCCGGTGCTGCTCCCAACTCAACCCGCCCGGGCCGCGTGACTTTTGACGGTGATAACTCTGACACTGGCATGTTAGGTTTTATTTCTAATGTAACAATCAACCACAACGTTGAAGGAGATGCTGGTGTTTTTCATGGTGTCGGAGCAATTGTTCCAAAATTGATAGAGGTTGTAATTGACTTCAATCCAATTCATGAAGATAAATTGGGGTGGAATATGTCAACTGATCCTACAAAAAGAAATCAAAGTGGTGACATCCCCAGAGGATTTTCAGAATTCCAAACACAAGCGAATGGTCAACCGGCCGGTAGCACATCAGTATCTTCGTTCCCTTATGGTTTGGGTAATGAATTCGACCCCTCCCTGCAGGCTGAGACACTGGATGCAATGCAACGTGCGCAAGCTGAAAGGCTTGCTATCTTACAAGGTCGAGCCGATAAAGAAGCCGCACAACAAATAGCACAAGTAAGACACTCTGGGTTCTTAGGGGGAGTCTTCAAACGCGCCGACGCAAAATATTATAGAAGAAGGATGCTCGACCCAAGCTTAAACAGAGATCCATACAGAATGGCGGCAGGCTCTGTTGCGGCTGACCGTGAATACCCGGATACCAGCGTGGATCGCTCAGCAGATAGGGCCGCTCTATTAAAAGAAGCGAGAAGAAATCAAGACAAAGGTAGAGGGGGGCCTAAATAATGGGTGGAACAGCAATTGATGCCGTATATTTATTTGATGCTCTAAAGTATTTCAAAGATACTGGCGAAATGCATGTAATTAGCACTCCCGGCGGTAGTGCCCAATTTGCAGGTGTAGCGCCAATGATACAACCATATTCAGATGGCTCTGATGCAATGGCAAACTTGAAGGCGTCAGTTGTCGGTTTTGAGCATGTCGGAACTAACTCTTTTGTTGCGTTTAAAGCTTATATTACTAATTTTACCGAGACTTATGCATCAGATTGGAATACAGAAGTGATTTTCGGTAGGCATGATCCCGTTTATGGGTATAAAAATACACAGAGAAGTATATCTTTTGGTTGGAAAATGCCGGCTGCATCTTTAAGTGAGGGTATCGAGAATTTAGCTAGACTACAGGCTTTTTTAAAAATGCTTTATCCCGGCTACGATGTTACTTATTTGGACGGCAGGAGCCCAGTTAGTCACTTAGTACAAGCGCCCCATATTAGAATGCAATTTATGAACATGATTGCTAGATACGATTCTAATGATCCGGGCTTTAATATTAAAAGAGCATCAGGTAGGGGTTCAATCCGGCCCGATAACGAAGCTCGAAATTTTGTTGGATTAGGTGGACCAGTTCAAGCACCTGCTGCTGCCGGCCCCTCAGTTTCTTATGGTAAGCAAAGCATCGGCAGAGGTGGAATTACAGGTGGAACCCCAACTGGATTACTTGGTGCAATTACTAGTGTCACTATTAATCACAACTTAGATGGTGATGTTGGTGTTTTTCAAGGACAGGGTGCTATAATTCCCAAATTAATAGAAATTGACATTACGTTTGCTCCGTTACATGAAATACCTCTTGGTTGGGATGAAACAGGTCGTGACTCCGCCACTGGTAACATGTCGTTTAGCCATGGCGCTAGTGCTTGGCCTTATGGCGTAAACGACGGTGCGATAGCTGCAAAATCAGGGCATGGTAATGCTGGTGGACTAACACAAGAAGAAATAGACAATTTAATAGTTTCACAAAGAGAATTTAGAGACAAAGAAGCTGATGTTCTTAATGCACAAGCAAGGTATAACGGTCTTTTTGGCCGTTCTTTAGCTCGATTTGATGCCACTGCATGTGCAACCGGTCGTTGCAAAGGCCATAGAGCGTCAGCAGCACGGGGAGCAGAAGAGTATTTCAACCGTAGAGCGTCTAGCGAAACTAGACGACGCCAATCTGGCGGAAATAATCGAACAAACACAGAATACAGGCCGTGGAACGATGGTTTTGGTACTAATCCGACACAAGATTACAAAACTGCTAGAGATATTAGAGAAGCAAGAAATAGACGTCAAAACAGAAACAGAAAGAAATAAAGGAACTTAAACATGTCAAGGTATAGCAACAGAAGAACAATAATAAATACAAGTGAGGTTTATGAGGATTTAAGAAGAACACGAAATGTTAAATCAGTAAATCACTACAATTCTCCAACACTCAGACATCCAAGCGTTTATGATCGCTCGTTGGTTAATTTAACTCCACACGTATGGACTACAGGTGACAGGTTTTTCAAATTAGCCAATCAATTTTATGGTGAATCTAGTTTATGGTGGATTATCGCTTGGTTTAATACTGCGCCAACTGAAGCACACTTGGTGCCGGGAGAGGTTATTCATATACCTACACCTTTAAACAGGGTCTATGATATGTTAGGATACTGATATGGGATGGTTAAATAGTGCTAGAAGTGCCTTAAATTATCGACTTGCCGATAAAGAAAAAAGAGAGGCATATGATGAGGCTCAATCAAATTACAATGACTTCTTAAGCGCGCATAATGATAATTCTGACAGGCTAGCTGCTTCTGTTATAATGAATGACAAAACAGGAGATTTTCCTAACAGCTCAACGCCTGCAACTGCTGATGAAATATTAGCGATAAAAGATCACTGCAACAAATTAGGCATACCTAGCTCAGAAGAACCGCACCATTCAGCAAACATGGCGATGGATTCATTAACCGGCCTCGCACGATCAGAAATGGCTTTAAAAAATGCCGGTGACGAAATTGGTGTTTCCTCTCCACTTGACGTAGCTAATATGGAGGGTGGGGCCTCATCACCAGATGGTATAGTCGGCCAGCAATTAGGAATTAATCAAGACCCAAGAGCAAATGCTGTTCGCAATGCATATGCTGCGGGATATGCTAACGTTGGCGCGCCAGCAGGTGTCTCAGCACCCGCCGTCAAAGGAACAACTACACCAGCCAACAGGACTGGGCAAACTGCTCCGACCCCAAATGAAAGCAAAGTAACAACAACATATGGACAGCAACAAAGATTTAAACAGCAATGTTATCTGTTAAGTAAAATTAAATCCTTCGCCACATTCAGTACAACACTGCACTCAGGATATAAAGTAGATGGCACAGATTATAGTAGAAAATTACCATACGCAGACAACGTATCAAACACAGCAATATCAGTGGTTGGTGAGCCATTCGCATTAATTAATAAATTAGTCGGAAACACTAATAATCAAGCATTGAACGATTTAACACCTGCCCAACTTTCTTCGTTGGTGCCAATGTTAAGAATTTATAAAGCATCCAAACAATCAAACGGTACCGAATTGCATAATGAAATTGTATTCGATACCCATATAACGCGTAATGATATGTCAGTGTTTGAAAGCCGCGCCGCGCGCGGTGCTGGTTCAGGATTGCAAAGTATGGACATTACTTTTGACGGCAGTAACTTTTTCACTGCTAAAAAAGCAATAAAAGCAAAATTGAATATGCATTTCGACTCCTTCAATGATATTATAAGAACAAGAAGAGGCCCTACTGGCAATTTCAGATATATTGACTTAGCGTTAAGGACAACAAGCAGAAAAGGTGTAAGAAAAGATCCCAATAGGGACGCACATGCAGAAAATTATAGAATTAAAGTTATAGCGGGTTGGGCAGTACCAGACGGCGGCTTGGACAAAGAAATATTTAATGATCCAGACACTAGAGAGGCAATCAAAAACGCCTGCGTTATCTTAAACTTAGTGATGGTCACCCAGCAATTCAATATAGATGAATTAGGTCGAGTAGGATTTGAGATAGAATACATGGCGTATATTGATGCTGCGTTTTCAACTAAATATGCAAACGTTTTAACTAACAATGAGTTAATGGAAAAGTATCTAAAAAGAGAGTCTGCACTGCGTATTATTTCAAAAAGCGACTGTACTGCTGAAGAAAAATCGGAGCTAAAAAAGGAGTTGTCACAAGAGGCAGACAAAGATAAAAGGATGGCATTAAAAACATTATTAACAAAATTGACAGCCGAGAAAAAAATATTTTATCACGTAATACCAGTGAAAGCTCTTGATAACTTTAATAAATTAGGTCCATGGTCAGACGATGCTGGAACACAAATTAAAAACGGTGAAAATTTTGTACAGAACGATGTTGAAAGAGACATTTTAAGAATTATAGATGCATATGATGACAGCAAAGATTTACCAGAAAATTTAACCGGGTTAGTTAGAAGGCCAACTTCAAATCAAGAATACATATTGCCTTTCTTTTTTCTAGGAGATTTGTTAAACGCTGGCTTGGGTAATATTTCTGAGTACACTTCTAACGCTAATAATATAGCTTCCGGTAATGATGATGTTGACGAGGACTTTCTTAGCTTTGCATACTCATTTAAAAAATTAAGAATTTTGTTGGGTGACATAGAATTAATTGAGCCAAAGACTGGTGCAATTTACGCCACCAATATGGCTGACGTACCAATTAGTATTGATTACTTTGTAGAATGGTTCATGGGCAAAGTAATCGCAAAAGGTGGCGAGGCTGAATACCCACTAGTAAACTTTGTTAAAGATTTAACAAACAGTCTTTTATCCACGGCCGGTGACGAAGACTGCTTTGGCTCGTCAGCACTCGGAAAGGTAACAGCAAACGTAAGTTATTTAACAGGAATTCCAGACCAAGACAAGGTTGATCCAGCAACAGTAGCTGCGAGAAGTGGTCCAAATAAAAGGATCCCCCTTGACACGGCACAAACACAAAAAAATGGCCCAATAATCAAAACATCCGACGCAGTAGAAAGGCTTGCATCGGAAACGAAACAAGGTTTTCATTATATTGTCTTCTACGCTGCCAGAGCATATCCCCACAACCGTAAGGCAAATTATATCAACGACTCGGCAGCAGGCATCCCCCATTTGGAAATTGGAAGGGGCGAGGGTTTAGTAAAAAATATACAATTTTCAAAAGCTGAGCAAAAATATTATAAAGAATTACGCTTTGAGCTTGAGGGTTATGAGGGTCTTGCACAGGTCAGAGAGCCATATGATGCAACAATTACAATGTTTGGAAATATGACTTATTTTCCGGGCTCATACATATATATTGATCCAAGAGGCTTAGGTTCCATGATGGGCTCGCCACAAGATTTTGAAGGTGACAGTGGCTTTGGTAGTATATCATGGCAACTTGGCTTAGGTGGGTACTATATGGTGAAAAAAGTTGCAACTAGAATTTCTGCTGGCGTATTCGAAACAACTCTTCATGCCACATGGGTTGCTAGAGGCGGCATGGGCGATCCTGAAAGGGCCCCAGCGTTAATGGCTGCGACTTCTGAAGATTGCTCTAGTCCCTTTACTGATGTTGAAAACTTGAGTGCACCGGGCGGCACCTTCAACCCAGATACTATCGGAATCAATGTCACCCCGGGCGAACTCGAAGCAGGCGATCGTCTCGGATATATCGAAGACTCAAAATCGGGTGAACGGTACGATATCTACCAAGATTAAAATTACTAGGAAATAAAAAATGTCAAAATTGTTTAACGGCTCGAATCAAACCATCAGCGCTCTGGAAATTTTTACTGAACGCACTGAATATAATTTAGATGATTTACTAATTGACTTCTCTCAAAAATATGATAATTTGATATTTTTTAATTTGTATGAGTTTCAACTTTATGGACGCGTTGGAAGACTACCTGTGCCAATTGTTTTAAACAACAGGGCGTTTGGCAAGGCTTCTCTTAAGAATGTTGATGGTGGCGGCGCTAGAGGTGTGCAGTTAGTAAATTTTGTTGCTGATGCCTTTAGTGACTTTAAACAAACATTTATAAAAAAAGAATATAAAAGACAACAGTTAAGAGAAGATGATCCCTATCTAGGCAATGTTCAAGCACACAAAGGGTACGCCAATCCAGACGCAGAGTACTACAAACACAGACAAAGTATTTTTAATGCTATCAATCAACACATACAAGACAAAAATATTATGATCAGAAACTTTGACGATTTTTTAGTTAATTTAACTAATTTATTCATGGATTTTGCTAGTAAAATACCCGTGACCCGTGCGGGCTTTGTTAAAAGTAGATTCTGCACGCCATTGGTCAGCGGCTTGGTTGTTGAAATTTCTGATTTACCATATGACGATGATCAGAGAAAATATGATGTGTTTATTAACAGCCCAAACTTCGAATTTTACCTTAACAACGCACGTGAGCATGGCTTCTATGTGGACGCCGGTGCACCATGGCGTATGATTGCAAACCTTGGCTCCCCACTAATGCAAAGATATATGCGGAATTATGGGGTTATAGCACCAACAATTGATGACACAACAAATACAGTTTTAAGCAACTACTATGATTTAGCTTCGGTGGATGATTTTCAATTGTTGATTAGATCTATTGTTGCAATGTACAATTCATTTGTTGGGTTGAATCCTTACGAGGTTGAAACAATTATTTGCAACGATGGAGAAAGCAAAACTGTAGAAATTAGAAGAGAAGAAGCAAGTGTCGATCGCGTGGCAAAATTTTACCCTCTAAGTTACTGGTTGAATTTATATTTAAGATTAAGAAATATTGAATCTGATAAAGCGCTAAACGAACAACAACTGGCAAGTTTATATAAAAATTTAACAAAAATGGTTGACAACCAGCCGCTAAGGGATATATTATTGTACTTGGAAGTTGCAATTTGTGATTTGTCTGATGAATCAGGCTCGTATCATGAATACTACAAAAACCTAACTGATGAAGAAAAATTTAAAACTAATTTAGCAATTTCTAGAGGCTCCCGTGTTATTTCAAGCTATTGACGACAACAAAAATTGTGTTGGTATTTATACTAACGGTGAATTAATTTTTGATGATTTACCGAGTGGCCTCACAAAAACATGGAAGTATGCAGAATATCTTGATGGGAAGCAAATTGAATACGCATACATATACACAGGAGGCAAATCACTAATTGAAGTGTGCCCCGAATCTTTGCTTGATGATTGGAAGCGGGTCAAAAAGAAATTTGAAGCATATTTAAAAACTTTTCAAATTGCTAAAGTTTCATTATTTGATAATTGCCTGTATGATTTAGTTCCCCAAGGCTTTCTAAAAGAATTTTTTGATGTTCGCAATAACATAACTAAGCATGTTTTTGAAACCTATGAGAAGCCAGACAATTATGAGTTTCTGAGCAATACTTACAAAACAGTTTATCAAATCAAACATCAACCACTGAACATTGATTTTAATTCTGTTCAAAAGTCAAACTTATCCCACTCTTCCAAAGGCTATCTATTTAACCTTAAGAAATATGAAAAACGCTGTGTTTATAATATATTCGGCACAGTGACGGGTAGATTTACAAACACTAGCAATTCTTTTCCAATACTCACTATGCCAAAGGTTCTCAGAACAATTGTTAAGCCACACCATGATTGGTTTTTGGCACTTGATTATAATGGAGCAGAGGTTCGAACACTGTTGTCGCTATTAGGCAAAGAGCAGCCTGAACATGATATCCATGAGTGGAATGCTAAAAATATATTTGACGAAAAATTAGAACGTGATGAAGCAAAGAAAAGATTTTTCGCATGGCTCTACAATCCCAAATCAACTGATGTAAATTCAAAGTATTATGATAGAGAAAAGATTCTTGATAGGTTTTGGAGCGACGGCCTCCTTAGAACAACATACGGTAGAGAAATAAATGTAGACAAAACAAAAGCACTAAATTATTGTCTGCAAAGCACCTGTGCTGATACTATATCTGATCGTATGAATGAAATTTATAGCTTTCTAAAAGATAAGAAATCAAACATCGCCTTTACGGTGCACGATGAAATAGTTATTGACATGGCAAACGAGGACAAAAAACATATTCCCGAAATAATTGATTTGTTTTCTAACAACAAGTTGGGTAAATTTGCAACAACTGTATCCGCCGGTAAAAATTTTGGGGATCTAAGGAAGCTTAATTTATGATTAGCGTCATTGGTGTGGGCACTGCGGGAATAAATGTGGCACATGAATTTTCCCAATATCCCCAATATAACATTTACAAAATTGGAGATATACCAAGTGGTGATAAACAATTTAAGTGGGAGTATGACGATGGTGCACCAGAGTCGATAGAAAAAAGTACACCTAATTTTAACAAATTCCTTGACAATGTTGATGATAGTGTTTACTTTATTATCGCAGGGGATTCTATTCTAGCTAATGCCACATTGGCTATCCTAGAGCAAATAAAAGAAAAAAATATAAATGTCTTCTTTTTAAACCCGGAAACCAATTTATTGCCCACTAATAAAAAACTCCAAAATCGTGCAGTCTTTAGTATTCTGCAGGAATATGCCAGATCGGGCCTTTTCGAGTCATTCAACATTTTGAACAATTACAATTATGAATCAATCATGGGCTCATTGCCAATTAAGAATTACTGGAAGATAATTAACCATACAATAGTGTCTAGCATTCATATGATGAATGTATTTAAATTTTCAAAACCAATTTTGGGCAAACTTCATGATAACAACAAAATTTCACGCATTAGGACGTTCGGTATTGTAGACGTAAACAATTTTGAAGAAAAATTGTTTTTTAAGCTTGACAATGTTCGCGAAAAGAGATATTATATTGGTATAAATGAAGAAACACTTGAGACCGACACAGAATTATACAGCAGGATAATAAACAACGTCAATGACAAATCAGAGGGGGGAGACATTGACGTTTCATATGCCATATTTTCAACTAAATATGAACATGATTTAGTGTATTGTGAATACTCAACACACTTTATACAATCTTAAAAAACACTTTACATTACCAATTTTATTGGTTATAATAGCTTTAGATATCGGGGATATTTGCTCGGTATACTATACGTGCAAAAGCACACAAGACAAAGGAGAAAAAAATGTCAATTAACATGGAACTAATGAAGGAAAAGCTTTCTGCTCTACGGGGGGAAGGCGACAATAATAAATCGGACGTATTTTGGCGTCCACCAGAGGGCGAGTCGATTATTCGAATTGTGCCCACCGAAGATGGAGATCCTTTCAAGGAGGTTCACTTCCACTATAATGTGCCTAACTTCAATGGCGGGATTATGTGCCCCAAGCGTAATTTTGGTGAGCGGTGTCCAATCTGCGACTTCGCATCATCTGTCTGGCGCGAGGGTGTGGACAATAACGATGAAGATAGCAAGAAGTTGGCCAAGTCCTTGTTTGTACGGGCTCGATACTTTTCACCTGTAATTTCTCGCGATGATGAAGATGCAGGCGTAAAGGTCTATGGCTACGGCAAGAAGGCTTATGAGCTTTTGTTGGGATATGTTTTGGATCCAGAATATGGAGACATCACTGATGTTGGTGAGGGTACCGACATTGCTGTTACATATACCAAACCTACGCGCCCCGGCGCATACCCTCAAACTAGCATGAAGATGCGACGTACCACGTCGCCGCTTCTGGAGGATAAGGAGCGCATCCCTGCCCTTTTGGACAGTGTACCAGACATTATGTCACTGTTCAAGCGCACCACTCCAGAGGAAATTGATCAAATCCTCGACGAATATCTGTCAGGGGATGCCAGCGCAGAGCAGCGATCAAGTGAAACCCGCAAGTACGAAAAAGAAGAAAATAGCGTGGATGCTGCATTTAATGACCTGTTAGCTGGTTAGCATGTTAGTCCCGCAGGGAGGCACGGGGAACAGGTGCCTCATTTTTTTATAACAATTAGAGGATTTTATGCCAAGAGCTAAAAAAGTAAAAGCTGGCAAGCTTTCTATGTCTGATATGCGTAAGCTTATTAATAAGAAAGCCGGCCTAAATGTTGCACATGACTTAACTGATGATAACCCAACATCAGTTAAACAATGGATTCCCACCGGTTCTAGGTGGTTGGATTCAATTATTTGTAGGGGTAAGCGTGCAGGTATTCCAGTTGGCAAGGTAACAGAGATTGCCGGCCTTGAAGCAACTGGTAAATCATATATGGCAGCACAGATTGCTGCTAATGCTCAGAAGATGGGAATTGATGTTATTTATTTTGATTCCGAGTCAGCTATTGATCCAGCTTTCCTTGAGCGTGCAGGCTGCGATTTAAATAGCCTCCTGTATGTTCAGGCTGTATCAGTTGAATTCGTTTTGGAAACAATTGAGGACTTGTTGGGCAACAATGAAAACCAGATGTTGTTTATTTGGGATTCATTGGCTTTGACTCCTAGTGTGTCGGATGTTGAGGGTGACTTCAACCCACAGTCTTCAATGGCTGTAAAAGCAAGAATTTTAGCAAAGGGTATGTCAAAGTTGACTGTGCCCATCGCTGATACTCAATCTACATTTTTAGTTCTGAACCAGCTAAAAACAAACATTCCACAAGGGCCAATGGCACGTATTGAAGCTATGACAACACCATATATGACTCCCGGCGGCAAGGCCATGCACTACGCATATTCACTAAGAATTTGGCTGACAGGACGAAAGGCAAAGTCTTCATTCATTGAAGATGAGAACGGCTTTAGGATAGGTTCAGAAGTGAAAGTCAAGATTGAAAAATCTCGCTTTGGCACTGCTGGTAGAAATTGTAACTTTAGAATTATGTGGTCAGATAACGTTAGGATTCTTGATGAAGAAAGTTGGTTTGATGCAATTAAAAGCTCAAAACATCTTACTTCCGCCGGCGCATGGTATACACTCGACATGGGTGATGAGACAACTAAAAAATTCCAACCGTCAAGGTGGAGCGATATCATCATGAGTGACGACACCTTTAGAGAGCGCGTGCTAAATATCATGGATGAAGAAGTGGTCATGAAATTTGAATTACGTGAAGGTAAAGCATCAGATTTCTATGACAAAGATTCTGAAGATCAACAAGCACAAAGTGCTTGACTTCTGCCTCCTTAATGGTTATAATAGTATATAATCTTAAGGAGGCATTCGTCTATGAAAAACTACGGCTACGCGTGTATCAACATGGGTTACTCTAACCTTCCCAAGTCAAAGCGCATCACTACTAACAGAACCATGATTAAGCGTACATTTCTGGACCGTGGCATCAGCTACGCGTCAGAATTGGCACTGCAAAACGTCCGCGATCTATACAAGATTTTGGAATGGAATTTAGAAAACGATATTTATTTTTATCGCCTATCCTCTGATATTGTTCCGTGGGCTAGTGAATATCAAATGGAGGACCTGCCTGATTATAACTTGATACTTGCAGCGTGTATGAAGGCTGGTAATTTTGCCAAAGAGCATGGCATGCGGCTTACGTCACACCCCGGCCCATTCAACAAACTGGCGTCACCCAAGGAGCGCGTTTATCAGCTTACCGCGAAAGATTTGAAAGTCCATGCTGATTTGTTTGATATGATTGGATTACCACGAACACCATATGCAAAATTGAACATCCATGTAGGTGCAGCTTATGGTGATAAGCCTTTTGCTCTTGATAATTTTTGTCGCAATTTTGAACGATTACCAGAGTCAGTCCGTTCGCGTCTAACTGTCGAGAATGATGACAAGACATCGCTTTATTCAACAAAAGAGCTTTATGACGGTGTTTACAAGCGAATTGGAATCCCAATTGTTTTTGACTATCATCATCACATGCTGCATCCGGGTGGACAAACAGAGCAAGAAGCCCTAGAATTAGCACTATCGACATGGGGAGATATTAAACCAGTGGTGCATTACGCCGAATCTCGCTCACTTGAGCACAACAATCCAAAGATTAAACCGCAAGCTCATTCTGATTATGTTATCAGACCATTTGATGATTATGGTCACGATCTCGATGTTATGATTGAAGCAAAGCATAAAGAACTTGCACTATTACAATATCGCGATATATTAAATGAGAGGTCTGTGGCATGATTAAAAGTTTTTTGAAAAAGTTGAAGACAAACAAACTTAGAAAAAAGATTCAAAGACTACAGGCCGATGCTGTGCACTACCAGCGTAATGGTAATCTTCGCATGCTTGGCTATATTATGTCAGAAATTCAAGAATTAGAAAATAAATTATTGGATTTAAAAGATGACGAAGATTGATCATGTTGCCCTAACAACTTCGGATCCAACAAAAGCCGCCGAGTGGTATTGCGAAAATTTTGATGCTACTTTGCTTTATAGTGATGATACATGGGCTATGGTCCAATTTGAAAATATAAAGCTAGCGTTCGTTATAAAAACACAACACCCAGCACACATTGCTTTTGAGGTGGATCAGTTTGATGAAACTGACAGGACAAAGAAACACAGAGATGGTAGCGTGTCAGTTTATAAAAACGATCCATGGAAAAATATCTATGAACTTATAAAATACGAGAGTGAAGAATGAAAAGACTTTTAATTATTGATGGACTTAACGCATATCTTAGGGCATATATTGTTGACCCCAGCTTGTCAACCAATGGACAACCAATTGGTGGCGTTAAAGGTTTTTTAAAGATTATCCAAAAGCTTATCAGAGAGATTAATCCTGATAGCGTTTTCATTGCATGGGATGGACCTAACGGCTCTAAAAAACGCAAGACAATGGACAAGAATTACAAGGATGGCCGGAAACCGATTCGCCTTAATAGGTCTGTACGTAATCTTACTGAGGCACAAGAGCTAGAAAATAAAATTTGGCAACAAACCCGACTGTTTGAGTATTTAAATTGCCTTCCAATGATTCAGATGCTTATCCCTGAAACTGAGGCTGATGATATTATTTCATATGTCGTACAGATGCCTGATTATGCTGATTGGCAAAAGGTAATTGTGTCAAATGATCAAGATTTTTTACAATTGTGTGATGATAAGACCGTGCTTTACCGTCCAATTAAGAAAGAAGTTTTTAACAAAAATAAAATCATTGAAAACTATGGCGTTCATCCAACGAATATGGCATTAGCAAGAGCTATCGCCGGCGATACATCTGATAATTTACCGGGTGTGAGGGGCGTCGGTATGTCTGGTATTAAAAAACGACTATCATTTTTAGCTGAAGAAAAAACTTTTACCTCTGAAGATATAATTGAGCATTGCAAGAGTGTTGAGAGTAAACTAAAATTCTACAGCAATATTGTAGAAAATATTGATAAAGTGGATCACAATTATAAAATGATGCAACTTTATTCACCACAACTTTCATACCAGTCAAAAGATAAAATTAAATATGCGGTGAGAGAATTCGAGTGCGAATTCAATAAGATAGAATTTATGCGCATGATGATTGAGGACGGGTTTGGTGAATGGGACTGGTCTGAATTAAAAGCAAAGATGAATTCTTTCATTGTTGACTGCTAAAACTAACTAATTAATCCTGATACATTATTGACAATCTGATTGTTTATGTTATATAATGTAATTCAAAGTGAGGGCGCATGAGAGAGCAAGCCAGTTTTTCAAAATATGGCACTTCGTTTCAAGAAGGTCTTTGTCAACTTATATTTGAAGATCGGCCTTTTGCCGATCAGATTATGGAAGTCCTAGATATTAACTTTTTGGATCTGGAGTACCTTAGAGTTTTTGTGAATTTGTTGTTTAATTATCGCAACAAGTATAACCTTCACCCAATTGCAAATACTGTTGAAACAATCTTAAATACTGATTTAGAAAATCAAAACGAAACAACCAAGCAACAGACAATTGAGTTTTTCGAGAAGATACAAATCAACGAATTGCATGATTGTGAATACATAAAAGAAACCGCTCTTGATTTTTGTAGAAAGCAAAAGTTAAAAGAAGCAATGCTACGCTCAGTTGGTCTTCTGAAAAAATCATCTTTTGATGAAATTTCCAAAGTAATCAATGAGGCTTTAATTTTAGGCTCTGACACTAATTTTGGTTATGATTATCTTGTTGATTTTGAAGAGCGTTTTAAGCCAAAATTCAGAAACCCGGTCACAACCGGCTGGGATGAGCTTGATTCAATATGTGGGGGTGGGCTAGGTAAAAATGAATTGGGAGTCGTCATAGCACCAACAGGGGCTGGTAAAAGCATGGTTCTTGTTCACTTGGGTGCACAGGCAGTGCTTCAAGGTAAGACTGTGATTCATTATACTTTGGAACTACAAGATTCTGTAATTGCAAAAAGATATGATAGTTGTATTGTTGGCTACCCTTTGAATGAGCTGACAAGCTTTAAGGATGAAATTTTTGAGAGTATTAAGGATATCTCAGGACAGCTAATTATCAAAGAGTATCCGACCAAGAGTGCAAGTACAAATACAATCAAATCGCATTTGTCATCTTTACTGAAACGAGGAATCAAGCCCGGCATGGTTATTGTTGACTATGGGGATCTACTTAGGCCAGTTTCTATGCAGAAAGAAAAAAGAAACGAGCTTGAAACAATTTATGAAGAATTAAGATGTATAGCCGGTGAGTTTGAGTGTCCTGTTTGGACAGCATCGCAAACAAATCGATCAGGGCTAAACGCAGAAGTTATTACAATGGAATCCATATCCGAAGCATTTAACAAATGTTTTGTCGCTGATTTTATTTTCTCAGTGTCAAGAACTGTTGACGATAAAAGAGCCAACACTGGTAGAATCTTTGTTGCTAAAAATAGAAATGGGCCTGACGGAGTTGTATATCCGATTTTTATGGACACAAGTGTTGTAAAAATTAAAGTCCTTTCAGAAAACAATAATGTAATTACATCTACAAACAATCAAACTGAGATAACAGCTGCCCCCGCATTATCGGCTAAGGAGCAGTCAGATTTATTAAAGAAAAAATACGCAAATTTTAGGAGGAAATAGTATGAATCTTGGCACTACAGAGTCTGCGACTATTCGTCGCTTTCGTTTATCAGAGAGTTTTATCGATCAATATAAGGAGAAGGAGGTCCCATGGGGTCCGCTTGGCTATGTTACCTTTAAGAGAACATATTCTAGACGCCTTAGTGAATTTGATCCTGAAGCCACTGGTACGGAAGAGTGGCATCAAACTTGTCGACGGGTGATCGAAGGAATGTTCAATGTTCAAAAGCAACATGTTCGCACACTTGGACTTGAGTGGAATGACTCTAAGGCTCAGAAAACTGCTAAAGATGCATACGATAGATTATTTAATCTTAAGTGGACGCCTCCCGGTCGGGGTCTGTGGATGATGGGCACCAAGTTTATCGAAGAGCGTACAGGTGCAGCGTTGTTTAATTGTGCATTTAGATCAACGAAAGATATATCCACAAAGGGTGGCTATCTTTTTGCGTGGATCATGGATGCTTTGATGGTTGGAATTGGTGTTGGTTTTGATACGAAGGGTGCTGAATCGGCAATAATCAAAGAGCCCGAGTGGACAAATGAAACATACGTTGTTCCTGACAGTAGGGAGGGCTGGGTAGATTCAGTAAAAATTTTACTAGATGGATTTTATTTTGGAAGCAAGGTGCCAACTTTTGACTACTCCGCAATTAGACCTTTCGGCGCTCGAATTAATGGATTTGGTGGCACCTCCAGCGGGCATGGTCCACTGAAAGAGCTTCATGAATCACTGACTGAGCTTTATAATTCAAGGATAGGGCAAGCAGTGACTTCGACCGATCTTGTTGACACCCAAAACCTCATTGGTAGATGTGTTGTTTCTGGAAATGTTAGACGTTCTGCAGCCTTGGCGATTGGTAGTCATGACGACATGCAGTACTTGATGATGAAAAATGATCAAGAAAAACTTTACCACCATAGGTGGAATTCCAACAACTCCTTTCATGCTAAAGTCGGCATGGATTATACTTGGCATGCGGAGCAAAGTCAAATTAATGGAGAGCCCGGATATATTTGGCTTGATAATGCAAGAACTCGTGGCAGATTCAAAGATGGAAAAAAATACGATGACATGAATGTCGCAGGCTTCAATCCCTGTGTTGAACAACAATTAGAGGATGCCGAACTTTGTTGTTTAGTGGAGACCTATCCAGCGAAACATGATGACTATGATGATTATCTCAAGACCTTAAAAATCGCTTACTTGTATGGCAAGACTGTTACACTCATTAACACTCACTGGCCAGAAACCAATGCAATTATGCTGAAGAACCGCAGGATTGGATTGTCACAATCTGGAGTTGTTCAAGCTTTTAATAAGTTTGGTCGAAGAGAAATTTTAGACTGGTGTGATAATGCATACGATCATGTGCGAGATTTAGACAAAGAATATTCCAATTGGCTCTGTGTGCCTAGATCGATCAGAATGACCAGCATCAAGCCTTCCGGCACTGTTTCTTTGTTAAATGGCTCAACACCCGGTATTCATTTTCCTGAGAATGAGTATTACATTAGACGGATCAGGTTTGGAAAAGATTCAGATTTGCTTGACAATTTAGAAAAGGCAGGGTATACTATTGAGGAAGATGCGTATTCACCGAATACAGTCTGTGTGGAGTTTCCAGTGCATGAGCCTTATTATGTAAAAGGTAAGACAGATGTTTCCTTGTGGGAGCAGCTTGAAATTGCGGCGCAATATCAACATTATTGGGCAGATAATTCTGTATCTATAACTGTCACTTTTAAGCCCGAGGAAGCGAGCAGTATTAAGCCAGCACTGGAAATGTATGAGACCAGATTAAAGGCTGTGTCTTTTTTGAAATACGAAGAGACTGGATACACACAAGCGCCATACGAGCCAATTACAAAAGATGTCTACGAGCAAATGGTTTCTAAAATCAAACCAATGCAGCGGGTCGAGACAGAACAAGGCGGCGTTGGTTCTAAATTTTGCACCACTGACACGTGCACTATAATGTGAGGTGTAGATTGGGAAATTTTAATCATTTGATGGATGCTAAATCTTTAAAAAGAAGGTGCAAGGTTACTAGTAACGAATGTTATTGGCTTCCAGTTGGTAATATTAGATCAACAATTGGAAAGAATATACACATGACAATGCATTGTAAGCATTGCGGTGTAAGAGAGGACATATTTCTTACTGAAAAGGAATATAAAACACATGAAAATATTATTTTAAAAGAGGTGAAAAATGAGTTTTAATCCAGTTAATAGACACGTATGGGTTGAAATTGTAAAGGAACAGAGGGAGAGCGAACAAGGCGATATTTTATTGCCAGAAGAATATACACAAAGGAAGTCGCCACACACACTGTGTAAGGTTATTAGGTCCGCTAGGGACTGTAATCTTATGCTACTTGAGGATGATTTAATTGTTGTTGATACTAATATGATACAAGAATTGAATGCCAATTCTAAAATCTTTAGTGTTGTTTTAGAAAACTATATTTATGGCGTATTACAAGATGATCAATTGCCATGAAATTAAATTTTACAAATCTTGTGATTGAATATGATCCTGAGAGGCAGGGTGATAAGATATTAAATTTACTAGAAGAAATAAACATATTAAATTTTCAAGCTTGTATTGAGCATCCCTCAACAAGCGGATATTTTTGTATTGGTGGCACTGACCCTAGCACGCTAACAGATGCAATATCATCAATACTAAAAGTAAATCCTAAAAATGTCGAGCTTGAGTAAGATATCGCACACGTTTGATTACGATCAAATAGTAATAGGTTCCTCTCTCAGTGCACTCCTGTATTCGTTCACCAATGCTGTGCCAATATTTTTTTCGACGATTAATAAACCTCACAGATTTGACTATCTTGATTTAAAGCACAATATATCTTTCATGCCAAATTATACTAGCACAATTCAAAAGCCAGATGGTGCTATAACTTGTGGAAATAAAAAAAGTGAGTTATGGCAAAAGCTTTATTTCACTATTAATTTATGTGGCTTGTCACCTTGTTCAAACTTGGCCAGCTCTCTTAGATTATCTGAAAATAAATTGAAAATTTTTAATGATTTTTCAAAAATTGCAAGTGTAAATTTCAATGAGGCGGTTGTCTTTGATAAACAAAACATCAACCTTGACAGCAAAAAAGGACCCGATAGATATCTGACATTGGATTGGATATCTGTCCACTCAGGTGGTCGTCACAATATTGACCTTATTGAAACAAGTGATGAGTTTGTTTCACAATTATGGTTTTATGATTCAACAAGGGTACCATCAAAAATTAAAGACGCTTGTGCCATATCAATCATCGATGGCAGTGACATGAATAGTTTTGAATTTTCAGACACATATGCCAGATTTAAATCCGAAAAAATTATGAAAGATTACGGCTTAAGGGGGGCTTCGAATGGTGTCGATAAGAAGACAGGTAAGAAAAAATATTATTCAATTAAAACATCATGCTCGCAAAGAGAAATAATTCCCCTTGGTGCCAATAAAATTCAAGAAACAGATGCAATTAAGGCAAATAAACTGACTGAAGATGAATTACTCTTAAATATCAAAGCAGGTAATGATAAAATAGAAAACACAGTGAAAAAACTATGCACTTAGCAGGAATCGTACCAGTGGCGGGAGCCATGTTTGATTTTGGATTCGATTGGCACGATTGCCTTATGCCAATTGATCAAAACTACACCGCCGTCGAGAGGGCAGTTTACGAGTGTGCAATGGCCGGCTGTCACACGATATGGATAATTGCCAATCATGACATGCAGCCATTAATTAAAAATAGAGTTGGTGAATGGATTCAAGACCCTGTTTGGTATGGCCGAAAGCATGATCGATATCCCACCGAATCAAGAAAAGAAATTCCGGTATACTATGTACCGATTCACCCTAAAGATCGCGATAGACGAGATAGTTTAGGATGGAGTATTCTTTATGGAGCCTACGCCTCATATACAACTTCAAATTCAATTAGTAATTGGCTTGTGCCTCATAAATATTATTGTGCTTTCCCTTATGGGGTTTATGAGCCATCCGTGATAAGAGAGTATCGTGCTGAAATTGCTAGCCGTGATACAAACCTGATCATTGAGCATCAAGATAAAACAGTGAAAGATAATGAATATTTAGGCTTTACATTTAATGGCGAAGACTTTAAAAGATGTAGAAACTATGTCAACGAAGTCACCACCAAATCCTATCACCCACCAAAGCAGGGCGATAGGTATCCCACAGAGCGCCTGTCGGCTGAGGATAGGTGGTCGGCGCGCCACTTTGACCTTCAAACTGTGTTTAAACAACTAACTCTTGAAAAAAAACAAATTATTTCTCTACCTTGGTACTTCCCAATTGATTCTTGGAGTAATTATAAAGAGTACATCGCTAGCGATTATAACATTATTATGCCTAGCGATTCATTTAGAAAAACAACCAAGAGAAATAAATTACATGAAGAAGTTTCAAAAAGGAGATCTAGTTAGGTTCCCCGCACCTTTGGGGTTGCCTGACGTATTTCCAATTAGCGAAACAAAAGTTGGCATCTTAATAAAAAGGGTTGACAAGATGCCCGAAAAAGGTTATTATTTATATGATAGATGGGTAATACTTTGTGGTGATGAGGAACACATAGTAACCGAATCTTTACTTGAAAAACTTAACTCAGTTGACAATTTAAATAAACAGGAATAAGATGAATAGAACAGTTTCAAAAATCAAGTTTGTAGGACTTCACGCTCATAGTGTGGCGGGCTCGCTATTTGATGCAATTGGATACCCTCAAGATCATATGGATTTTGCTTATCAGAATGGTTGCGATGCATTGGCCCTTACAGATCATGGAAACATGAATGGCTTGGCTTACCAAGTTTTGCATGCTAAGAAAATGAAAGAGGCTGGGAAAGACTTCAAGCCTATTTTTGGATGCGAGGCTTACTTTACGCCATCGATTTCTGAATGGCGCGAAGCATATGAGCAGGCGATGGAGGACAAGAAAGCAGCCCGCTCAATTAAGAAAGACGAGCAGTCAGGAGCCACTGTTGAGGACGAGGGCAATAGCAAGAAAACTCAGGACATCTTACGACGCAGGCGTCACCTAGTGCTGCTAGCGCAGAACCAGACAGGATTGAATAACCTATTTAAATTAGTATCAGAGTCCTACAAGTCTGAAAATTTTTATAGGTACCCACGTATTGACTATGCACTTTTGGAAAAATACAACGAGGGCATCATTGCCTCTTCTGCTTGTCTTGGCGGGGTGTATGCCGGAAACTATTGGGAGAACCGAGAAGATGGGGATGAAGCAGTACTGGATGCAATGCGCGAATCCACACAACGCATGGTCGAC